>Ga0256834_1000623_pt1 | contig 25166 bp, 21 predicted proteins | sample 4281140metaG_FD_190536 | JGI IMG/M metagenome (GOLD analysis project Ga0256834, IMG submission 190536) | Hydrothermal vent microbial communities from East Pacific Rise, Pacific Ocean - 4281-140 | ecosystem: Environmental > Aquatic > Marine > Hydrothermal vents | place: Pacific Ocean: East...
GCGCTGAAAATCAGTAAAATAAATTTGTTTGAAAACGCTTTTTTAATGCTTTTGCTCGAAAAAAAAATCTTTTAACAAAACTTATAACGGCCTAAACGGCTTTCTTTTCGGATTTTATTATTCGGTTTTTGGAACTTTTTGGGAAAATCGGCTGTTTTGGCTGATTTAACTATAACAAAATTACATTTTTTTACGGCTTTAGGAAAAGTTTTATTGTTGTTTTATTGAAATATATTAAATAAAATAAACCTTCGATTGAAAATGTGTTGAACACTAAAGAAATAATAGCCTGTTTGTTGCTATTTTTTGAAAATTTAAATGCAATCGATTAATGTATATATATTTAATGTATATGCAATCGTAATTTTATATTTCTCAAAAATCAAATACATCCATAGAGTTGTGATACAAAATACACTCAAGTTCTTCGCGTTTCATTTGATAAATATCTGCCAGTTTATTTACCACCAAATCTATATATGCAGGTTCGTTTCGCTTGCCGCGATAAGGCGTGGGCGCCAACCACGGTGCATCGGTTTCTACTACTAAATTTTGTGGTGGAATTTGTTCTAAAAATTTGTCTATTTTTCCGTTTTTAAAAGTTACCACGCCCCCTATTCCCAAATGAAAGCCCAAATCTACTGCGTGCTTAGCCTGATCCAAAGTGCCGGTAAAACAATGAAAAACACCTCGTAAATCCGGCGATTTTTCTTGCTCTACAATTTCAAATACTTCATTAAAGGCATCACGAATATGAATACTTACGGGTAGTTTTTTTTGTTTGGCCCATTGCAATTGGGTTTGAAAAACCAGTTGCTGTTGCTTTAAAAAGGTTTTATCCCAATACAAATCTATGCCTATTTCTCCAATGCCATAATACTTTCCTTTCTCTAACTCTTGTTTTATAATTGCCAATTCTTCTTGCCAATTCTCTTTCACACTCGTAGGATGTAACCCCATTAATGGAAGCATATCATCGGGATATTCGGCTACGGTTTGGTTGAGTTGCTCAATTGATTTGCTGTCTATATTGGGCAAAACAAATTTTTCTATGCCAACAGCTTTGGCACGTTCAATTACTTCTGCTCTGTCTTTATCAAACTGCTCTACAAATATATGGGTGTGGGTGTCAACTATCATTTAAAATATTTTACTGCAAAAATAATGGATTTGTTAAACTTTTCAATACGGATCCACATCAATCACAACTTGCACGCTTTTAAAATAAGGAATATTGTTAAAAGTATGGAGTATTTTTAGAATTCTCTTTTTGTGTTCGGACAGTTCCTTGTCAGGCGTTAATTTTATCAAAATTTCTTTGATATATCTATTTTTAAGACGAGGAATAAGAGCATCGGAAGGGCCTAATACCCGTTGAAACGAATTGGCAAAAGATTTTTGTAACCATTCGGAAGCTTCAATGGCTTTTTGCAAATTTTTGTCTTTTATTTGAAAATTAATCATTTTGCTGTAAGGCGGATAAAGCAATTCTTTGCGCTGAGCCAACTGAGTTTGATATAATTTTTTATAATCGGCTTGTAACAGTAATTGTAAGACCGGATGGTCGGGATTAAAGGTTTGTATCAATACTTTGCCTTGTTCTTTTTTGCGTCCGGCACGTCCCGCAACTTGCATCAACATTTGAAAACTGCGTTCATCGGCTCTAAAATCGGGGTAATACAAAAGTTGATCGGCATTCATCACAACCACCAAACCCACATGAGCAAAATCCAAACCTTTGACCAACATTTGGGTGCCTACCAAAATATCGGTTTCCAAGTTTTGAAATTTTGATAAAATATTTGTAAAACTATTTTTCCCTCGCGTGGTATCGCTATCGAGTCTATCAACAACGGCATCGGGATAAAAAACTTGCAAGTCATTTTGAATTTGTTCCGTACCTATGCCTTTATAATTGATAGAAGGGTTACCGCAAACCGGACACAACAAGGGAGCATCTATTTGATAACCGCAATAATGACATTTGAGCTTGTTTTGGTGTTTGTGTAAAGTCAAGCTGACATCGCAATGCGGGCAATCCATAACATGACCGCAGTCCTCACATTGTGCCACAGGTGCATACCCGCGACGATTTTGAAACACTATAACTTGTTTTTTTTGTTCCAAAGTTTTCGTTATGGCATCGAGAACTTGATCGGAAAAATTGCCTCGTGTGCGTTTTTTACGCAAAGCTTCTTTCAAATCAACTATTTTTATTTCGGGCAGTTGTATAGAACCGAAACGACTTTGAAGTTCGGTTAAATTATAACGCTTGCGGCGGGTATTAAAATAAGTTTCAATGGAAGGAGTAGCCGAACCCAACAATACGGGACAATCGTAAATTTTGTGCATCAAAACAGCCATATCTCGTGCTTGATAACGTGGCGCCGGACTAACTTGTTTGTATGAAGTTTCGTGTTCTTCATCGACAATAATTAATCCCAAATTATCAAAAGGCAGAAAAATACCCGAGCGAGCTGCCAATATAATCTTTGCCGAAGATTGACGATTTAACACATTAATCCACACCTCGCGACGTTCTTGTTGCGAATAACGTGAATGATATACCGATATTTCATTGCCAAATACCTTTATTAAGCGTTGTACCAACTGAGTTGTTAAGGCAATTTCCGGCACCAAATACAGCACTTGCTTTTCTTGAACCAAGGTTTCTTTTATCAAGTGAATATACAATTCGGTTTTGCCGCTTGCCGTTACACCGTGCAACAATACGGGTTTGCCGGTTACAAAATCGGATTTGATTTGATTTAGAACAATTTGTTGTTCGTAGGACAAAGTTTTGATTTCTTGCGATGCTTGTTCAAAATTGATTCTATCGACATTGGTTTGTATTTCATACAAAATTCCTTTGTCAATCAGCGCTTTTAAAGAAGACAGACCGGCACCGCTTTTTTCTAAAAGTTGTTTTTTTAATACCGGACGACCTTGTCGTTGCAAGGCAAAAAATTGTAATAAAATTTGATTTTGTTTAGGTGCTTTCTTTGACAATTGATCAAACAAATCATTAATCTGTTTGTTGTGCCATGGCGCCGACAACTGCACATAAGTTTCGGTTTTGGGTTTGTATTTTTCTTTGACTTCCTGCAGACTTTTAACCCAACCTTTTTTCATCAATCTATTGACCAAATAATATATTTTTTTATCTTGAAAAAGACTTTGCAACGATTTCAAACTAACCATTTTTTGTTGTTGCAAAGCTTCAATGACGATATATTCGTCGTCGGAAAGTTTTCGGGTATCCAAATCGGTATTATTCAACATCAAAAAAGTTTCGCTCTCCAACATAAAAGACCCCGGCAAAGCGGCTTTGACCACCAACCCCAAAGGAGTGAGATAATAACCCGAAACAAAACGAAACAACTCCCATTGCCTTTCCGTTACAATAGGCTGATTATCAATTATATGCAAAATAGATTTGGTATCATAGTGCAAGGGTTTGCGATGATGTTTGCGATATACAATACCTGTTTGGACCTTTTGCTTACCGAAACTTACGGCAACCCGCATACCTTTTTGCAAAAAATCAAATTCTTTTTGAGTTACTTCATAAGTAAAACTATTCCACAAGTTTAGCGGAAGTATAACATCGATATAGTATGAAACTTCACGATTCAATTTTAGAGTGATTGTATGACTTTTTCAAACATTAAACTTTGTTTTTTCAAAATTATGACACAACGACAAAATTAATTCTTTGTTCTATGTTCGACAAACAATTACAGTTTGTTTATCAAGCAAAAGATTGTAGTTGCACCAAGTTGTGATAAACACCTTGTTGTTGCATCAATTCTTGGTGGCTTCCGTATTCGACTATTTCGCCTTTGTGCATAACTATAATTTTGTCGGCATTTTTTATAGTTGATAACCGGTGAGCAATCACCACCGATGTACGGTCTTTCATCAACTTATCCAAAGCATCTTGCACCAACTTTTCCGATTCGGTATCCAGTGCCGATGTGGCTTCGTCCATAACCATAACAGGCGGATTTTTCAAAATGGCTCGAGCTATATTAAGTCGTTGTTTTTGTCCGCCCGACAGCCGATTACCACTATCGCCGATATTGGTATCGTATCCGTTGGGCAGTTCCATAATAAATTCGTGTGCGTTGGCTATTTTGGCAGCTTCCATAATCTCGTTCATATCGGCATCGGGTTTTGAAAGAGCAATATTGTTACGCACCGTATCGTTAAACAAAATAGAATCTTGTGTAACCAATCCCATCAAATCACGCAGAGATTTTTTGGTCATATCTTTAATATCGACACCGTCTATTTTGATGGCTCCTTCATTGACATCATAAAAACGCATCAACAAGTTGGCAATAGTGGACTTGCCACTCCCCGACTGTCCTACCAAAGCCAGCGTTTCGCCTTTTTTTACTTTAAAATTTAGATTTTTTATAACATTTTCGTCTTCATATTTGAAACTTACATTTTCAAAAGTAATTTCATTATCAAAAGATTTTTTTTCGACGGCATCAGGTTTGTCAATTAAAGATGATTGGGCATCCAAAATTTCAAAAATACGTTCGACAGAAGCCATACCTTTTTTGATGATATAACCGGCTTTTGCAATAGCTTTTGCCGGTGTTAAAATATTGTATGCCAGAGCAATAAATGTTAAAAACACAGCAGCCGACAACTCTTTTTTCAACACCATACTACCGCCATACCACAATATGATTATAATAACCAAAACGCCCAAAAATTCGCTTACCGGATGTGCCAAATTTTGACGATTTATCAGACGGTTATTTGATTTGAAAATATTGTAAGTAATGTGTTTAAATCTATCCGAAAAACGTTTTTCGGCATTAAAACCTTTGATAATTTTTAAACCGGTCAAAGTTTCTTCGATATGTGACAAAAACGAACTGACGTGTTTTTGAACGGTATGCGAATCTTTACGCAATTGTTTACCTATCAACGAAATAAAAAAGCCGGCAACGGGTGTAAACACAAAAATAAACAACGTCAATTTGTAATTTAAAAATAACATGGTAATTACCGAAAACAAAATGGTAAGCGGCTCTCTCACGATTATTTCCAATATTATGAGTGATGCCCATTGCACTTCACCCACATCGGACGTCATACGGGTAATGACATCGCCTTTGCGTTTTTCGGAGAAAAATGCCACCGGCAAACTCAATACCTTGTCATACATATCGTTACGCATATCTTTTAAAATACCGTTACGCAAAAATGTCATAAAATAAAGTGCCAAATAATTGAACAAATTTTTTAGAAAAATAATAAGGGTTGTCAATACCATAACCGCAGCTAAGGCCCCTATAAATCCGTGTTCGTTGATATAATTTACCCAATGGTAATTTACATATTCATTCAAATATGCCTTTATGTCACCGATGCCATTCCATACGGGTTTGGCAACCGTAGTGCGTTTTTCTTCTTTAAACAATATTTCGAGCAACGGAATAAAAACAATAAAGGCCAAGGTCGAAAACAAAGCAAAAAACACATTGCTGATGATGCTTAGTATGGCTTGTTTTTTGTAGGGTTTGATATATTTGACAAATGTTTGCTTGATACGTTTATCCATTATACTCCCAAGTCTTTTTTAATTCGATTGATTTTTTCGTCCAACTGTGCTTCAATTTTTTTATAGTCTTTTATATTATTGAGCGGCAAATTCACACTAAAATAAAATTTTATTTTTGGTTCCGTTCCACTGGGACGCATGGCTATTTTGCTGCCGTCTTCGGTATAAAATATCAACACATTGGATTTTTCGACCGATAAAATTCCTTCGGTATTGTTTTTTAAATTTTTGACAATTGAAGTTTTATAATCTTCCATACGAATCACGGGAGACCCGTCAAAACTTTGAGGTGGATTGTTTCTGTAATTCAACATCATTTTTTTTATAATTTCCTGTCCTTCAATTCCTTTTTTTACCAACGAAACCAAAGCTTCTTTATAAAAACCGTGTTGTTGATACAGTTTTAATAATTCTTCAAAAAAAGAGCTTCCTTTGGATTTGGCTTCTGAGGCAATTTCGGCAGCCAACAGTCCCGAGGTTATGGCATCTTTATCGCGGACAAAATCGCCTACCATGTATCCGAAACTTTCTTCACCGCCACCTATAAAGTCTTGTTTACCTTCGGCTTCACGTATCATTTTGGCTATCCATTTAAAACCGGTTAAGCCTACTTTGACTTCCACTTGGTCGGCAGCTCCTATTTTTTTTATCATATCGGTAGAAACAATGGTCGATCCGATAAACTCCTTGCCTTTGAGTTTACCTTGTTCTTTCCATTTTCTTATTAAAAAAGCGTCCATCATTGCCATGGTTTGGTTGCCGTTGAGCAGTCTCATATTGCCTTCGGGTTCGCGCACGGCTACGGCAATACGGTCTGAATCGGGATCGGTAGCCAAAATAAGTTCGGCTCCAATTTCATCAGCTTTTTTTAGGGCAATGGTAAAGGCTTCGGGTTCTTCGGGATTGGGAGATTGCACGGTAGAAAACTCGGGATCGGGATTCATTTGTTCGGCAACGATATGAAAATCGGAAAAACCGGCACGTTTCATTGCTTCGGGCATCAATTTGATGGAGGTGCCATGCAAAGAAGTAAACAAAATTTTAATATTACTCCTGTCGGGTGCATCAAATGTGCCGTGTGCCACGGAAGCTTTTAAAAAAGCATCGTCCAATTCTTTGCCTACATAAGTGATTAATTTTTCGTCGGGTGTAAATTTAATTTCTTCAAATTTTACTTTTTCAATTTCATTGATAATTTCCTGGTCTTGAGGCGGCACAATTTGGGCGCCGTCATTCCAATATACTTTGTAACCGTTATATTCGGGCGGATTGTGTGATGCCGTCAAAACGATACCAGCATCGGTACCCAAATAACGAACGGCAAACGAAAGTTCGGGCGTAGGTCTAAACTCTTCAAAAAGATACACTTTGATACCGTTGGCAGATAGAACATCGGCTACCAACTTGGCAAATTTTTTACTATTGTGTCTGACATCATAATTAACGGCAACACTTTTTTGTTCACGTTTTGAAACCCGATTAATGTAGTTTGCCAATCCTTGTGTATTCTTACCAAGTGTGTATTTATTGATACGATTGGTTCCCGCTCCCATAATGCCTCTCATACCGCCGGTTCCGAATTCGAGGTTTTTATAAAAACTGTCTTCCAACTTTTTGACATCGTTGTTTATCATATCCAATACTTCTTGACGGGTTGATTCATCAAAAGGAGCTTGAGTCCAAACTTTTGCTTTTTGTAATATATTTTTATCCATTGTTTATAATTTTGTTGGTATTTGTCGTTAAATCTTTTTTTGAAAAGCCAGTTCCCAGATAATCTGAAAAATAAAACGGGTTCTTTTTTCCAAAACTTCAAATCCGATATTTTCGGGCGTATCGGTTGGTTCGTGATAGTCTTTAAAATTTCCACCGTTAAAATAAATAATGGGGATATGTTTTTTCATAAAATAAAAGAAATCGGAATGTTCAACCAAAGGCTTGTATTTTAAAGTTATATAGTCGTTATACGATTGAATGTTAGCGACGCTTTTTTTGAAAGCATCTTTTTTAAATCCGTCAAAGGACAAATTGAGGGGAAAAAATTCGCCGATTTCACCGTCTCGCGATTCGGTTATACGTCCCAGTTTATGCAATTCGATTACAGCTACGGTTTTTTCCAAAGGCACAACCGGATGAGATATATAAAAACGCGAACCTAACATATTTTGTTCTTTACCCGAAAAATTGATAAACAAAATATGACGACGCGGCACAAAACCCGAATCTTTGGCGGCATTAAACGCTTCGGCAATTTCAAAACCGGCTGCAACTCCCGAAGCATTGTCATTGGCACTCGGATATACTTTTCCGTCGTGATAACCTTGTCCGTCATAATGACTGATAACCACAACATATTCGTCGCTTTTCGGATCGCCTTCAACAATCCCGATAACGTTTTCGGTTTCAATAACTTCACTGTTATTTTTGTAGTTAAATTTGATAGGAACCGGATACGCACGAGTTTTTTTGGTATATTCAATATCTTGCGGACGATCATAACCGGTTATATCCGAAAAAATTGCTTTATTTATAAAAAAATCATAAACCGAATCTTTTTTGACCGATACTTCGACATGCGTATTTTCAAAATGTTTTTTAAAGTTTTTCCAAAAATAATCGTGATTCTGCGGGTCATAATATAACATCACTTTGGCACCGTGTTTCATGGCGGCATTGCGTCGCAAAATGTAAGCTTTGATAGGATCGCTGCTCCATACCGAAGGTAAAGAACGACCAGTATAAGGGGCAACATCGTTGGATATAATATAATTACCGTATTTATCGCGCGGCTCACCGCCTGCAACCAAAATTATTTTACCTTTGACATCTTGATAAGCATAGTCATTGTATTTGGGATCTTCAATACCGTATCCTACGTATATAACTTTGTTGTCTTTAATATCCATACTGTCATGCGGAAAAAACGAAATAAAGTCTTCTCCGTATTTATATGCTTTTCGATCGGTCTCTAAAACAACCGTAGGTTTTTTGTTTTGAGCTGCGGTAAATTTTTGATAATAACCATCCAATTGTTTGGGAAATAACATACGTTGATCAACATAAAAATCCCAAATATATTTGGCAGCTTTTTTGCAACCGCGCGTGCCGGTTTCGCGTCCTTGCATGGTGCTGTCGCTCAAATTATAAACATGATAATCCAAATCGTTTGCCGTAATGGTTTCGGCAAAAATTTCAGCCAATGTAGGCGTATGCTTGGTTTTGGGTTTTTCTTCCTTTTCTTCCAAACCGTATTTTTGTTCCAAAGTTTCTTTTTTGGAACCACAAGAATTAACACTCAAATAAAGAATAACAAAAAGAAATAACAATCTGATTTTCATATCAATAACATATTTTACGTCCTTTTATCGTATAAACCGTAAAAGTGGTGTAATAACTCACAAAGTTACAGGATTTTTTTCAATTACTCATAAAAATAAAAAACAAACAAAATATCAAGCGACAAAGATAAATCAGGATCAACCAAACCGGTTAAACAATATGTTTTTTGCAAACCTGATAAACCAGTTCGGGTTGAGCAGGTTTACTGATAAGAAGTTTATCCATACGAGACAAACGAGAACCGTTTAATAAATTTTTTGGCATTGTAGTGCGTGTCATCAGAACAATATCATCGTTGTATTTTTCGACCTTAACAAAATCGGACCACGACAACGCAATGTATTGATTATTATATCCGACAATTAAGCGTGAAGAAGTCGCAATAAACCAAGCATCCTTTTTTATAAAATATCTAATTCCAATGCGAAGCAAAACAAAACCTACGAATAAGAAAAACAACAACATTGCAAATTGCAATAAAATTTCAGACATATTTTCAAAAGTTAATATTCTTATATTGTTTTTAAACATATCGCTCGACAACAACTGCCAAAAAAAAGCCACCACTATCAACATAGAACTGACAAGCCACAATACGGCAAAAATAAAAACGAACCAATTGTTCGACAAACGATATCGTGATCGAACAACAAAAAGAACCGGTTCGGATATTTCTTTCAAATACGAACGCAACTCGGCAGGAATAGAGGTGTCTATTTGCATATATATAATTTAATGTATAAGTGTAATAAGAGCACTAAAAATACAAAATATAAATCAATAAAAAACGAGATTTTTGCAAACCGTATAATTGAATAGATTAAAAGCACAAAAAAGCCTTTGAAAAGGCTCGAACAATCGTTTTGTAAATCAAAATAATATTCATAAATTTGCAAACCGTTTTAGAATCGAATTATTAATCGAAAATTGAATGAAAGTGAATACATTAAGTTACAAAACAATTTCAGCAAATGACAAGACCGTTAATAAAGAATGGCTTCTTGTCGATGCAGAAGGACAGACATTAGGTCGATTGGCTTCCAAAGTTGCCAAATTGATCAGAGGAAAACACAAACCATACTTCACTCCGCATGTGGACGGTGGCGATTATGTAATTGTTATCAATGCAGACAAAATCGTTTTGACCGGCAACAAATGGACTGATAAGGTTTATGTAAGACACACCGGTTATCCGGGCGGAAGACGCGAAATAACAGCCGAAAAATTAATGGCTAAACACCCAATTCGTTTAGTTGAAAAGGCTGTTAAAGGAATGTTGCCTAAAAACAAATTAGGCAGAAAAATGTATAAAAATTTGTATGTATATGCCGGCAACGAGCATAAACACGAAGCACAAAAACCTAAAAAAATTGATTTAAACAAATTTAACTAATGGATACAATTCATACTATAGGAAGAAGAAAAACCTCAGTAGCGAGAGTTTTCTTAAATGAAGGAACCGGAAAAATCATTGTAAACGGTAGAGATGTCAACGAATATTTTACCGTTCCCACACACCAAAAAGCCGTTGCTCAACCTTTTCAAGTTACCGATACAGTTGGTAAATTTGACATCAAAGCAACATTAAAAGGCGGTGGTATTACCGGTCAAGCGGAAGCTTTGCGTTTGGGTATTGCCAGAGCTTTGGTTGAGGTCAATCCCGAGTACAAACCTTTGTTGAAAAAAGAAAAACTCATGACCAGAGACCCGCGTATGGTAGAACGTAAAAAATACGGACAACCCAAAGCACGTAAGAAATTCCAATTCTCTAAACGTTAATCATTTATCAATTAATCTGTTCTTAGTTTAGCATCCAAATGCATCCCATATTGGTGCATTGCTAATTTTACGGAACGTAAACTAAAAAAAAACAAAATGAAAAAAGTAGATATTCAAGAATTACTAAATGCAGGAGCCCACTTTGGACATTTAACCAAAAAGTGGAATCCGAACATGGCGCCATACATCTATGGCAAAAAAAACGGTATTCACATCATCAATTTATATAAAACGGCTGCCAAAATCGAAGAAGCTCAAAAAGCTCTAAAACAAATTGCTTCTGCCGGCAGAAAAATTTTGTTTGTTTCCACCAAAAAACAAGCAAAAGAAATTATAACCGACAAAGCCAAACGTGTAAATATGCCCTATATAGCCGAAAGATGGCCGGGCGGCATGCTTACCAATTTTGTTACTATTAGAAAAGCCGTTAAAAAAATGGCAGCTATTGACAAAATGAAAAAAGACGGCACTTATGAAACTTTGTCTAAAAAAGAAAAATTACAAACAGACCGTTTAAGAGCCAAATTGGAAAAAAACTTGGGTTCCATAGTTGATATGACCCGCTTGCCCGCTGCTCTTATCGTTGTCGATATAAACAAAGAACACGTTGCAGTTGCCGAAGCAAACAAATTGGGTATTCCTGTCTTTGCCATAGTCGATACCAATACCGACCCCCGCAAAGTCAATTACCCTGTTCCTGCAAACGACGATGCTTCCAAATCAATCGACTTGGTATTAGACTACCTAACCGATGCTATTGCCGAAGGTTTGGCTATTAGAAAAGAAGAAAAAGAAAAAGCCAAAGCCGAAAAAGAAGCAGCCAAAATGATGGCTGAAAAAGCCGAAGTAACAAAAGAAGCTGTCGAACAAACAACAGTTGAAGAAAACAAAGAAGAAAAATAAAATTATTAATTAAAAAAACATAAAGCTATGGCAGATATTAAAGCCGCAGATGTAAAAAAACTAAGAGACATGACCGGTGCCGGTATGATGGATTGCAAAAAAGCACTGGTCGAAGCTAACGGAGATTTTGACGAAGCTATCTCTATTCTACGTAAAAAAGGTCAAAAAGTTGCCGCCAAAAGAGCCGACAGAGAATCAGCCGAAGGTGTAGCGGTAGCCGTATTAAACGACGATAAAACCAAAGGTGTGATATTTACCTTAAACTGTGAAACCGATTTTGTTGCCAAAAATGACGATTTTGTCAATTTGGCTAAAAAAATGGGTGAAGTTGCCTTAAACTACAATTCAAAAGATGAATTTTTGGCAGCTCCTTTTGAAGGTGGCACCATTAACGACAAAGTAATTGAACAAACCGGTGTAATCGGTGAAAAAATCGAAATAGGAGGTTTCGAAGCCTTAGAAGCCCCTTTTATCGGATCTTATGTGCATGCCAATAACAAAATTGCTTCAATCGTAGGTTTTAATAAAAAAATTGACGGAATTGAAGAAATAGCTCGTGATATTGCCATGCAAGTAGCCGCTATGAAGCCCGCCGTATTGAGCTACAAAGATTTTACCCCCGAGTTTTTACAATCGGAAACCGAAGCACGTATAGCCGCAATCGAAAAAGATAATATCGAATTGGCTCGTTTGGGCAAAACCCTCAAACATGTACCCAAATACATTTCAAAAGCTCAATTGCCCGACGAAGTAATTGAACAAGCCAAACAAGAAATTATCGAAGAGCTGAAAGCCGAAGGTAAACCCGAAAAAATTTGGGATAGAATTTTACCCGGCAAACTACAACGCTTTATCGACGACAATACCACTGCCGATAAAGAGTTGTGCTTGTTAGACCAAGACTTTATCAAAGACGGTAAAATCACCGTTGAAACTTATATTAAAAACAAAGACGGCGATTTGGAAATTACCGGATTTAAAAGAGTTGCTTTGGGAGAATAATTTTTTATTTTTCCTTTACAAAAATACAAAAGAGACTGTTATCCGATACGGACAGTCTCTTTTTATTTAAAGTATAAAGCTTATATTTGCAATATGAAAAAAAACTTTTGGTTTATTTTTTTTCTCTTACCTCTTTATATATCGGCACAAATTCGTCCGGTTGGCAAACCGATTAATTTGGGTACCAATCCAAAATTTAAAGACAGCTTATCTTTTAACCGAGACAGCATCGATACCAATATCAAAACATGGCCGGTTAATCAATACAAAAAATTTAATATTTTGAGCGATACCATTGCCATGGATACTACGCTCGACGTACGACATTATTACGCATTTAACGAACTGCTTCGCGACAACTTTACGCTATTGCCTTTTGCAAACTACGGGCAACCCGCCAACCAATTAGTTCTAAACTATCAAACACACAATATTTTACCCGGTTTTGTAGCAACAACCAAAAATACCGACAACTGGACACATCATGAAATTCCTTTTTATAAAACACCTACCCCCTACTCCGATTTGACCTATCTCAACGGTATAACACAAGGACAATTGCTTCATGCCGTATTTGCCACCAATGTAAAACCCAATTTAAATTTAGCTGCAGGATATCGCGGACTGAGTTCATTGGGTTTGTATAAAAATTCAATTGTCAGTTCCGAACGATTTTTCGGAAGCCTAAATTACCTGAGCCGCAACAACAAATACAAACTAAAGTTTTATTACTACACATACAACAAAAACAATGAAGAAAACGGCGGTTTAAAAGACGTGCAACAGTTTGAAAACGGCGGCGAAACTTTTAGTGATCGCGGACGAATCGATGTGCGTCTGTCCGATACCGAAAATCTGCTCAAAAACAAACGTCTCTTTGCCGAACAACAATACGGTATATTAAACAACAAATTTATTATCGGAAATGATTTTACTTACGAAAAAAAATCTTATGATTTTAGTCAAAAAACAAGCACAAAACTTATCGGCGAAACCTTTAACGAAGGCGAATTTAAAGATAGTTTGTATTTAAATCGGGTCGAAAACTATACATCGGTGCGTTTTCAAACCAGAATATTCAATATCAAAACAGGTATTCGCTTCATACATCAAGTATATGGAACCGACAGCACCAAAATTATAAACAACGAAACAATACCCCAAAAACTCATTTATGACGATGCTACATGGGACAGCAATTTACAGTTTCAAATTAAAAATATAAAACTCAAATCCCGCCTTCAACTGGGTTTTACCCAAAATCTATTAGGCTATTATTTCGAAACCAAAGCCGCCTACCGTTTCAGCAAACAAGCAAGAATAAGTGCAAAATTGACTAGTACCTCAAAGCGTCCCGACTTTAAATTTATAATGTATCAAAGTAATTACAAACCGTTTAATTGGTATCATCCCGAATTTAAAAACGAACTCAATCAACAATTGGTTGTCAAAATCAAACATCAAAAATGGGGAAAACTAAAATTCACCCAACAAATCATCAATAATTTTACATATTTCGACTTAGATTCATTGCCACGACAAAATACAACAGGAATAAAATATACAGGCTTGCAATACCAAAAAGATTTTCAATATAAAAAATGGGGACTGACAACCGATCTTTTATTACAACAAGTGCTTGACGGTTCCGACATTTATCCCCTTCCAACTTATGTTGTCAGAACAGGTATCTTTTATTCAAATTACTATTACAATCGTAATTTGTATGTGCAAACCGGTATCGATTTCAAATATTTTGACAGCTTTTATGCACCTGCTTACAATCCGGTAACCGCCGAATTCGTATTACAAAACAAACAAAAAACAGGCAACTATCCTTGGTTAAACTTTTTTATTAATTTCAAAGTAAAACGCTTCCGTTTCTATTTTAAATTGGAACATATCAATGCTTTGGTCGAAAAAAATCCCAACTACTACGCCGCACCGTTACAACCTGTTCGAGATTTTTCGATACGATTTGGTCTGCGTTGGATATTTTTAAATTGATTACTTATTGCAACTCATGTCGGTAACCGCCCTGTATAATTTTTAACATGTCATCTTCAAGGCTTTGCATGGGATATTCAATAATACGACCTTTTTCTTGTCCGTTCTTATAAATTATAATGGTAGGAACCCGTTTCAAATGAAAATTTTTAACAGGCTTGTATGACAAATATTTACGAGGCACACAATAAACTTCCGGCTCTTTTTGATAACCTGCCTCGTCCAATATTTTGTATAATACCGGAACTTGCTCTCTGCTGTCGCCACACCATGTTCCCATTACAATTACAATATCATAAGAATTGATTAGCGGTTTGAGTTTTTGAATTGTTACCGCTTGCGAACGATAATCTCTATAATTGGCATCAAACCATTCATTATAATATTTTTGGTAAAAACTTTTACGGGTAGTCTTACCGACCAATATCTCTTTTCCTTTATAAATTTCGGTATGTAATGCCTCTTGACCGCCACAAGACAGCAAAAAAGCAACTAATAAAATGACTATTTTTTTCATGAAGAATAATTTTTTGTTAAAAACACAACCAAAAATACAATATTAATTCGGATTTGTAAAAAATTGACTTCAATTAAATTCTTATTAATATTATAAGTAAATTTGAAGCACGAGTAACCAAAATACACTTAACAAAACAACTATGCAATACGACTTTGACCAAATCATAAACCGCGCTGACACCGACAGTATCAAATACGATAAAATGAAATATTTTTTCGGACGCAACGATTTACAACCGCTTTGGGTTGCCGACATGGATTTTGCCACCCCCGATTTTATACTTTCCGATTTAAAAAATCGTTTGAAACACCCTATTTTGGGCTATACCATGCGCAAACCGATTTTTTTTGAGAGCTATAAAAACTGGGCAAAAAAACGCTATAATTGGGAAGTTCAAAATCAATGGCTCGATTTTAGCCCGGGAGTCGTAGGTGCGTTGGCTATTGCCATTCTTGCCTTAACCGACGAAAATGACGAAATCATTATACAACCACCCGTATATCATCCGTTTTTTGAAGTAATTAAAGGAAACCAACGCAAATTGGTCGAAAATCCTTTGCAAAAAAATTCCAACGGAACATATCAAATGGACTTTGATGACTTGCGCAATAAAATAACCGACCAAACCAAAATGATTTTAATTGCCAACCCTCACAATCCGGTAGGTAGAGTTTGGAATAAAGAAGAATTACAACAATTGGGCGATATAGCCGTACAAAACAACCTGATTATCTTATCCGACGATATTCATGCCGATTTTGTTTACAAACCACACCGATATATCCCCATTGCTTCGTTAAACTCCGCTGTTGCTCAACAAACCATTACGGTAACATCGCCCAGCAAAACCTTTAATATAGCCGGATTAAGCACTTCCGTTGTTATAATTCCCAATGAAAAATACCGACAAAAATACAACCGAAAACTTACCGATATGCACTTGTTTTTAGGCAACATATTTGGCAATATCGCTTTGGTTTCGGCATACCAAAAAGGCGAAGAATGGTTAGAACAACTCCTACAATATTTAAAAACAAACCGCGATTTTGTCATACATTATTTAAATAAAAAAATACCTGCTGTAAAACCCGTTGCACCCGAAGGAACTTTTTTAATGTGGCTTGACTTCTCTAACACCGGACTACCACACGAAAAAATTAAAGATATATTGATAAACAAAGCTTTGCTGGCTCTAAACGACGGCAAAAGTTTCGGAACAAACGGCGAAAAATATTTTCGATTAAACTTTGCCTTACCACGACCCAAATTAAAAGAAGCCTTACAAAAATTAGAAATTTTTTCGACAAACAAATAAAATGTATCTTTGAAAAAACAAAATTTTGAACATATATGAGTTTAATTAAAAGCATATCGGGAATACGCGGCACCATAGGGGGTAATCCTGGCGACAATTTAACCCCGATTGATACGGTTCAATTTGCCTCGGCATACGGTAGTTGGTTGCAAAACCAATTTCAAAACAAAAAACTCAAAATCGTTATCGGACGGGACGCACGTATCTCGGGCAATATGATACAAAATTTGGTACAACACACATTAACCGCCATGGGTATAGACATAATTGATTTGGGTTTATCCACCACACCAAGTGTCGAAATGGCTGTTACCGGACTGCAAGCCGACGGTGGCATTATCTTAACCGCCAGCCACAATCCAAAACAATGGAACGCTTTAAAACTCCTTAATCACAAAGGCGAATTTTTATCGGCTTCCGACGGAGATACACTCCTCAAAATTATTGAAAATAATGATTTTTATTACGCCCAAATCGATGACTTGGGCAAAATAAACCCTAAACCAAACGGTTATATCGACGAACATATCGCAAAAATTCTGGACTTGGACGAAGTTAATACCGAAGCCATACAACAAACCGGATTTAAAGTGGTAATCGACGCCATCAATTCAACCGGTGGTATTGCCATACCAAAACTTTTAAAAGCTTTGAAAGTCGATTTCGTATGCATGTTTTGTGATGTGTCGGGCAATTTTGAACATAATCCGGAACCCCTCGAAAAAAACCTGCAAGCCATTATGCAACAAGTTCCTCAAAATCATGCCGATTTAGGTATAGTAGTCGATCCCGATGTAGATAGGCTGGCACTGATTGACGAACACGGAAAAATGTTCGGTGAAGAATATACACTGATTGCCGTAGCCGACTATATCCTTTCCAAAACCCCCGGCAATACGGTTTCCAATTTATCTTCGTCAAGAGCCTTGAAAGATATCGCCGACAAATACGGTGTACAATATGCCAAAGCCAAAACCGGTGAAGTAAACGTGGTGGAAAAAATGAGAGAAATCGATGCCGTTATCGGTGGCGAAGGTAACGGTGGCGTTATCTTTCCCAAATTGCATGCTGGACGCGACGCCTTGTTGGGCATAGCACTGGTTTTGTCTTATTTAGCCGAAAAACAAATCAGCCTGTCTCAATTGCGACAATCCTACCCAACTTATTTTATGAGCAAAAACAAAATGCAAATCGATGATAATTTTGACTTACAAAAAGCCATCGATTATTTGATTAACAAACACAAAAATGCCGAAATAGATACCCAAGACGGATTACGAATAGACTTTTCGGACAGTTGGGTGCAGGTGCGCAAATCCAATACCGAGCCCATAATTCGCATCTATGCCGAAGCTCGTTCGCAACAAAAAGCCGATAACTTGGCACTTGATATGATAAATGACATTAAACAAATGTTATAAAAAGGCTATCTTAACCGGCACATTTTTTTGTTAAAGTAAACAAAACACTATGAAAACCGCCGCAAACACATCGCTATCCGGTTATTTTGACCGATTTAGAAAAAATATCATAGGAATAGACGAAGTTATTGATACCCCTTACGGCATAATGCCCTTGGTTTATACCGACTGGACGGCAAGCGGCAGATTGTATGCCCCTATCGAACAACGACTGACCGAAGATTTTGCCCCCTTTGTTGCCAATACCCATACCAAAACCTCTACCTGCGGAAGCATCATGACTACGGCTTATGAAGAAGCACGTGAAATCATCAAAAAACATGTCCACGCCGACAACAACGACGTGCTGATTATGACCGGACACGGTATGACCGGAGCCGTCAACAAATTGCAACGTATTTTGGGATTAAAGTTGCACGAAAAATACCAAAACAAAATTTTAATTCACTCTGACAATAAACCTGTGGTTTTTATTACCCACATGGAACATCATTCCAATCAAACCAGTTGGCTCGAAACTATTGCAGATGTCGAAATTATACCACATACCGACGAAAAAAATATAGATTTTGAAGCTTTTGAAAAACTCATTGTTCAATACGATAAACGTCCTTTAAAAATAGCATCGGTTACAGCTTGCTCCAATGTTACCGGCTTTACAACCGATTACCACCGGATAGCTGACTTAATACACCAATACAAAGGTTATTGTTTTGTCGATTTTGCTTGTTCTGCACCTTATGTAAATATTGATATGCACCCGAACGACCAATCGTATTTGGACGCCGTCTTTTTCTCTCCCCACAAATTTTTAGGAGGACCCGGCACCAGTGGTGTATTGATTTTTAACAAAAAGCTATATACCAACCTCATTCCCGACCAACCTGGCGGCGGCACCGTCGTATGGACCAATCCTTGGAAAGAACACCGCTATTTTGATTGTATTGAAGCACGAGAAGATGGTGGTACACCCGGTTTTTTGCAAACCATAAAAACCGCTTTGGCTATCAAACTCAAAGAAAAAATGGGAGTAAGTAATATTTTGAAAAGAGAACACGAAATATTAAACCGCTTACTACCCGCCTTGAAAAATATTGAAGGCATCAATGTTTTAGCCGGACAATATTCCGACAGATTGGGTGTTATATCATTCAATATCGAAAATTTGCATTATGATTTGGGCGTTAAAATACTCAACGACCGATTTGGTATTCAAACCCGTGGCGGTTGTAGTTGTGCCGGAACTTACGGACATCTTTTGTTGGGAATTGACCAAAAAAAATCCAAAGAAATTGTTCAAAAAATTGAATCGGGAAATTGGTTGGAAAAACCCGGTTGGATACGACTATCCATCCACCCGACTACTTCCGACCAAGAAATTACTTACCTTATCAACTCCATTAAAGAGTTGGTTGTCAACAAAGAAAAATGGGCACAAGATTACCACTTTGTAAACGGCACCTTCAAACACAAAAAACGCGAGAACGAAAACAAAATGAAAAAAATTGTTAAAAACTTTTTTGAACTGTAACCGACTTATTGGAGTTTCATACACAATTTTGTATCTTTACCGAAAATAATAAAAATGTCATTATCTACCGTAATTATTGTCATTACCGGCATCGTTACTTATATGGGCTTTGATAACCATCGAATTTTTGAAAAATACAAATTTTCGGTAGCAGGTATCCAAGCCGGCGAATATTATCGTTTTATAACAGGTGCTTTTTTGCATGCAGATTGGGTGCACTTTTTGGTCAATATGTTTACCTTATTCTTTTTTGGTGACTATTTGGTTCATTATTTTGGTCAGGTTATATTTTTGCTTATATATTTCGGTGGTGTATTTGCCGGTAATTATTTGACATATTATTTTCACAAACGTGATTTATGGTATTCGGCCATCGGTGCATCTGCGGGAGTTAATGCGGTGGTTTTTGCTTATGTTACTTTAAATCCGTCTAAATTTATTTGGTTGTTTGCCATTATACCGGTTCCGGCTTTTATCTTTGCCCTGGGTTATTTGTGGTATACCACCAAAGGCACACAAGACATACACACACGTATTGGGCACAAAGCACACTTTGGCGGAGCTATTGCAGGAGTAATTTTAACCATGTTTTTTGATTTTGAAAGAGCCTTTTTGGCACACCCTTGGGTTGCACTCGCTTTGTTGGGTATTTTGGGTTACGGTTTTAGATATATACAAAAAAATAATTTATAACTGCTTAGTATTCAATATATTATACTCCATCCGCATGCCTTTTCGTTCAATTAAAAACCTGAGATGTTTTTTATTGTGATAAAAAAATCTCTTTTCCAATTCATCTAACCGGTAATCATAAACCGACTGTCCGTTTATTTCCAATAAAATATCTCCTTCCATTAAACCGGCACGATCGGCAGGTGAACCTTTACGAATATATTGAATAACTATTCTGTCAAGCATTTTGTAAACAAAAGTATAGGCTGTTTCACCCGTAACAAAAGTCTTATTGTTGTGAACATCTGTTTCAAAATATGTTTCAATTTGCTTTTGTTTAACAACAATTTTTCCATCATAAATCAAAAAAATTCCGGTATCGTTAAACAAAAATTTATCGTGATAAAAGTTTCTGTTTTTTTTGAGATACAACTTCTTGTGACGAAAATCAAAAATGACCTTAAAACGTCGTAATACTTCATTGCCGATAAGCCCGTCAAACGAAAAATTGCGAATTACGGAGCGAAAATAAATACTGTCGGGCAAAGCAACATATACATTTTTGAACTTATGTTTGGTATCAAAACCAAAACGAGCCGCTTTGATACGTTGCCCTTTTATATCACCGCTAAAACCCAAACCAAAATAATCATCTATACGTTTTTGAGTAACAGGTATCGACGGTTTTGATGCCGAAAACAACCAAACGGCATCGCTATTGCCCGTATCTATTAAAAATTTTAACTGTGTGGACGGTGTTTTTTTGTTCGGTTGCAAAAAGGCTTGCACATAGGGTTTATCACGCACTATTTCTAAATCATAAACTTGGTATTTCTTTAATTTTTTTTGGATAAATTTACCTTGTTTATAAAAAATAAGTTTCTTTTTATTGTAATCTATTTGCACCATAAAATTCTTAATCAATTCGCCTCCTATAAAACCGTTTACAGGCACACCTATATACTCCGAAAATTTGAAATCAAAATCTGCAATCATATATATCTTGGCATCTTTATTGACAATTTGATTGTGCAGTTGCACTATATTATGAGCCGATGATAGTCCTTCAATAATTGGATTGTCGGCACCAACACCGGTAAATTTTTTCGATTTCAGATGATTTAAATTTAAACTGTCGGTTGTTTTTACGTTGATAAGAATGGTTTGCTTGATACCCGTATCAAAAATCATATTTAAAACAACCCCGTTGACGGCAACTTTCAAAATAATCAAATTATTGACATATTGAAAAGGGATACTGACTTTTTGTTTTTGTGATGCAAGCTCAAAACGGTTTTGTGCCGTTGATATGCCCAAAGCCATAAGAAAAAGAAAATACAAAAGTTTGATTTTCATAGAAATTACTTATTCACTATAAATATAGCAAAGTTTCAATTACTATGTAACATTTTTAACATAAAGATAACATGTATGGGTATTTTTTTCATAAAAAAAGCGTCCGTAAAAGGACGCTTTAATCAATATACTGATTAATTAGTCTAATGGCGGAATACGTAAAACTTGTCCCGGATAAATCAAATCGGGGTCTTTAAGCATCGGTTTGTTGGCTTCAAAAATAACGTTGTATTTGGAAGCGTCTCCATAAACTTCTTTGGCAATTTTGCTCAAATAATCGCCTTTTTTTACCGTATAAAATGTAGCTTCGGGTTCGGCATTTGCCACTTCCATACGGTCATCAACTTCGGCTATACCTTCGGTATTTCCTACTACCAAAATTATTTTTTCTTTGGTAGCTTGGTCAGCCGGAGTTCCAAAAACCAAAGCTTTGTCTTCTACAATGACAATGTTCAGGTCTTCGACCGGAAGTCCCATTGCCATGACTTCTTTCATCAATTTTTGAGCTTTCTCAAAATTAATTTCTTCAATTGATTTGGTTTCCAATTCTTTTTTTTCTTCATGTCCGAACAGTTTGGCGCCGGCATCTTTGATAAATGAAAATAATCCCATAATTGTATGTTTTTAATAATTATTGTTAAAGCAAATTTACGATTATTAAATGACAAAAACAAGAAGGGGCAGAAAAAGTATTTTATAAATTAATCAATTTATTACACCGTGCTATTTGTTTTTTTGTTTCATCTATTATTTTTTACTTAAATTTTTATATTTTTCACATTTCATTTTATTATTGCAAAAGCTTGAAAATGAGTTGATAAATTTTTATTGAACTATATTGGATTAATAATTAGCCGATCTAAAAAACAGTTTTTTGTTTAAAAAAAAATAATATATTTGCCTTCAAAATAAATACACGTACAATGAGTTACACTTTTGCACAAACTTTGGAAGAAGCCAATGAATTTTTGAGAGAAAATCCGGCGGTTTTGGTATTTTTTTCGGACGAATCATGTAATGTCGGTGATGCTTTATCGCCCAAATTACAAACGATGTTACAAGAAGAGTTTCCCGAAATGAAATTTTTGGAAATCAACGTGCAGATGCTTCCCGAGGCACGCGGTTATTACAATGTTTTTGTTATTCCTACTGTTTTGGCTTATTTTGACGGTCGCGAAACCATACGACATGCCCGTCACATCAGTGTTCCTAAGTTGGCACAAGAAATTGAGCGTGTTTATCAAATTATGTTTAGTTAATCGTTTTTCGGAATATAAAAAAGGCTGCCCGTAACAGGACAGCCTTTTTAGTTTAACAAATTATGAAAAACTATTTTCGCTCACTAACTATTTTACTTCCTCAAAATCAACGTCTTGCACATCATCATCCGTTTTGGTGTCATTGCCGGTTGTTTGTTGGGTTTGTTGTCCGGCATCGCCGCCGGCGGACGTTTGTGCAGCATTTTGAATATCTTGACCGACTTTCATCATCAATTCTTCGGCTTCTTTGGTTAAAGCTTCTGCTGTATCGGCATCTTGTTTGTCATAAGCTTCTTTAATCTTCTTAACCAATTCTTCAACGGCTTTTTTGTTGTCGTCGGAAATTTTGTCTTTGTGTTCTTCAACCAATTTTTCCATTTGGAAAGCCGTAGCATCGGCTTTGTTGAGTTTTTCGACTTTTTCTTTGGCAATTCTATCGGCTTCGGCGTTAGCTTCCGCTTCTTTTTTCATTCTTTCGATTTCTTCTTTACTCAAACCGCTTGAAGCTTCAATTCGGATATCTTTGGATTTACCGGTTTTTTTGTCCATGGCGGTTACATGAATGATTCCATCGGCATCGATATCGAAAGTAACTTCTATTTGGGGTTCGCCGCGACGTGCCGGCGGTATTCCGTCCAAGTGAAAACGTCCAATGGTTTTGTTGTCTTTTGCCATGGGTCTTTCACCTTGCAAAACATGTATTTCAACACTGGGTTGATTGTCTTGTGCCGTAGAGAATATTTGTGATTTTTTGGTTGGAATGGTGGTATTGGCTTCGATGAGTTTGGTAAACACACCTCCCATGGTTTCAATACCTAATGATAAGGGCGTTACATCGAGCAACAGTACATCATCGACATCACCGGTCAATACGGCTCCTTGAATACCGGCACCTTTGGCAACCACTTCATCGGGGTTTACGTTTTTAGAAGCTTTTTTACCGAAAAATTTTTCTACTTCTTCTACAACTTTGGGGATACGAGTTGAACCTCCCACCAAAATAACTTCGTCGATATCAGAGGGTTTCAATCCGGCTTTTTCCAAAGCTTCTTTTACCGGTTTCATGGCTCGTTTAACCAAATCGTCGGTAAGTTGTTCAAATTTAGAACGGGTTAATTTTTTAACCAAGTGTTTCGGTCCGCTGGCAGTAGCGGTTATATAAGGCAAATTGATTTCGGTTTCGTTGGAAGATGACAATTCGATTTTGGCTTTTTCGGCGGCTTCTTTTAAACGTTGCAAAGCCATCGGGTCTTGTTTCAAGTCGATGCCTTCTTCTTTTTTAAACTCGTCAGCCAACCAATCGATGATACGTTGGTCAAAGTCATCGCCTCCCAAATGGGTATCTCCTGCTGTGGACAACACTTCGGTAACACCGTCTCCTATGTCCAAGATAGAAATATCGAATGTTCCTCCGCCGAGGTCAAATACGGCAATTTTCTTTTCTTTGTCGGACTTGTCCAACCCGTAAGCCAAGGCAGCAGCAGTTGGTTCGTTAATAATACGACGTACTTTTAAGCCTGCTATTTCGCCGGCTTCTTTGGTAGCTTGACGTTGGGCATCGTTAAAGTATGCCGGAACGGTTATAACCGCTTCGGTAACAGGGTGTCCGAGATAATCCTCGGCAGTCTTTTTCAATTTTTGCAAAATCATTGCCGAGATTTCTTGCGGCGTATATTGTTTACCGTCGATATCCACTCTCGGAGTGTCATTGGGGCCTTTAACGACTTTGTAAGGAACACGTTTTACTTCTTCTTGTACTTCCGAATATTTGTTTCCCATAAAACGTTTGATGGAAGAGACCGTTTTTTGAGGATTGGTAATGGCTTGACGTTTTGCCGGATCTCCTACTTTTATCTCTCCCTTATCGGTAAAAGCCACAACCGATGGTGTGGTTCTGTTTCCTTCCGGATTGGGTATAACAACTGTATCGTTACCTTCGCGAACAGTTACTACCGAATTGGTAGTTCCCAAATCTATACCTATTATTTTATTTCCTTTGCTCATAATTTAATTTTTTTATGTTAATAATGTCAGTTTCTTTTTTATTCAATTTGTAATTGTCAATGATTATGCCAAGCTTTATTTTTATAATTTTGTCATTTATAAATGAAAAAACACCCCAAACACATGACATCTTGTCATAAAAAGTAACATTTTTATCTTTTAAACGTAATTTTAAAAAAAGTTTATGATTTTAATCGCTGTTTTACTGCCTTGGTTATCATTTTTGTTAAGAGGAAAAATATTCAAAGGTTTACTTTGCATAATTCTGCAAATCACCCTTATAGGTTGGTTGCCGGCTGCTATTTGGGCGGTGGCGGACTTACTCGATGAGCGCAATAAAAATAGGTGTTGAGACAAAATAGTTTATACAAATAATTTTTATATTTGTAATAAAAAGAATATGCTTCCTTTAAATTTGGATATTACAAATAAAAAAGAAAGTTTGGGAGAATTTTACAATTTGACCTCTCGAAT
>Ga0256834_1000624_pt1 | contig 25145 bp, 22 predicted proteins | sample 4281140metaG_FD_190536 | JGI IMG/M metagenome (GOLD analysis project Ga0256834, IMG submission 190536) | Hydrothermal vent microbial communities from East Pacific Rise, Pacific Ocean - 4281-140 | ecosystem: Environmental > Aquatic > Marine > Hydrothermal vents | place: Pacific Ocean: East...
AACAGAAGACTTGGGCCTGAGTCTTTAGTTTCTTTCAAATACTCCAAAAGAAGCTTTTGTGATTTATTTATTTCCATAGCACCAATCTATTCTTTTCTAAGGCATAACGTTACAAATAACCTGACCCTGTCATGTGCTTTCTTGTCACAAACGAACTTTTCCTTGCATCGCGGGGCGAACCATATATGACCCTGTCATGCTGCAAATAACCTGACCCTGTCATGTCCCTGGTGTCATTCGTGTGTGTCTGAATATTCCGTTACGACAGTTACTAAAAAGTTTTTTAAGTCTTCTTCATGTTTTGCGTATTCTGGACTTGTCTCAAAAGCTGTATAGCAGGCTGCACGAGCATCTGATTTATCTGTAGCCAAGCCTAGATTAACCATTTGCTGGAATAGCGAATGGTGATCTGAGTGTTGTAATGCAGAAGTTAATTCGTCATTTGGATTTTCCCTTAAATACGCTCTAACAAGAAATTTTTCAGGGGCATCGTAAGGGTATAAAAACAATGTCTTTTCAAGAGTATTACCAAAATAATTGGAGTAATGAGGATGATCTTTGTGGTCGCCATCGAATACCGCACAATAACCAACTGAATTCCGGAATTGCGGAAAATTTCGCCTATGCCGTTCATAGTCATTTTTAACCTGATCAATTGGTCCGGATTCGATAATATCAACAAGCCGATGAAAATATGGATGTTCAGAGGATATTTTGGTCAAAACTTTCTTTATTAAAAAACTTGCAAGATCATCTTCACAATAAAGAATCAATAAAGGATATCCAACAGCATCCATTTTTGAGCGAGCCGCCTGATGTGAAATGCGATTTATAACACGATATCGATTATTGAATCTTTCAATAAAACGTCGAGAGCTACCAGGAAATGCTGATAGTAAGGTTGGTGAATGAGTTGTAATGATAAATTGTTTCTTATCCCGCCAAGATATGTACTGGATAATATCAGCCAGTTTTCTCTGAACAGATGGGTGAAACCCGGCCTCTACTTCATCAATTAAAATTAACGAGTCAGTACGACTATCGATGATGTCTTTAAGCAAATAGATAACTGCTTCTTCACCAGATGCAGCATTATACGAAGAGTACGAATTACCAGCATGTGAAATTAGAAAACAGCTTTTGTTTATATGGCTCCCGACTTCACTCAATTCAACATCATCAACGCCAAATATATATGAAAATGCTTGCTCTACTTCTTCATTAAGTCGCACAGCATTTGCTATGTTAGCTTTTCGGTAAAGGGCATTTGAAAAACTTCGCCCTGGAAGCACGCGTTCCAAATCAATAAACCGAACTTCACGATCTCTAATCTTGGCGTTTAACCTTGCTTTATCTGAACTCTTTTTTCCAAGCCCACTCCATGCTCGACTTGATGCAAGACGCTTCCCCTCGCCGCTTCTATTAGATGATCCAACTCTCCATTCGAGTTCATAGGAATAATCTTGGGCGGAAGTTTCGTGATTTGTAAATGCCATAACATCACTCCAATTGTGCTCCCGAAGTTGCCCTGCTGGAGCAGTTGAGTCAACTTTCATGAATTTCTCAAAGCTACAAGCTACTAGCAAAAGAATACTAGTTTTACCAATTTTATTGGTTCCTGAAATGACCGTAATTGGATGTTCAAAGGAAACATCTAAGCTTAAAATGTGCCTAAATGAGTTGATTTTTAAACGCTTTAAGAAATGCAGGTAACTACCATCTGTTCCATTAAAAATTGCAGTATCACAACTAGCAAGCTTTTGTTTCTTTGCCTCAAGATTTTGTAGTTGAAGAGCCATATATCTTCCTTTTACACCGAACGTCCAAGCTGTGCGGCGCAAACGAAGCGCAGCGTAGTTTGCGTCCGAACGAGCACATTTATAGATAGTCCGTCCTGCCTGTTCATGGTATTTATCCTAAGCTGTTCATGTGGGACAGGCACCCGCCGGGGACGACTATGAATTACCAAGCATTCGATGCTCACTAACATACTGCCGCCCCGACAGGTGTCATCGGTTTCGATAACGAACACTCAGGGAATGCCGCCAACGCCTTCCTATAATGCCTTCGCAGAAACCGATTGCCTGACCCTTATTCAACTCTAGCAGATCAGGAGGCACAACATGAACCCCTTCTCTGAATATGCCGCCATCATTGGCATCGACTGGGCGGATCGCAAGCATGATCTTTGCCTGAAAATCTTTGGCTCTGATGCGTTGGAATATTCCATCCTTGAGCACAAACCCGAGGCCATTGATGACTAAGCCCAGGGTTTGCGAGTACGCTTTAACGGAAAGCCCATGGCCATCTGTATCGAGTCCCGCAATTGCAAAATTCAAGACCTGACCCTGTCATGCTCTCCCGCTTCGCTTCTGCACAGGCACTGGGATGCTATGCGGGCATTGCCCCGGTAACCGAGCGCTCAGGCAACAAGTCCTGGGTGCATTGGCGTTACAGTTGCCCAAAATTCCTGCGACAATCTTTTGTCGAATGGACCAACCAGACGGTGCGCTTCTCCTTCTGGGCGCGAGCCTTTTACAAGATCCAGCGCGAGAAGGGAAAGAGCCACCAGATGGCTATTCGTGCGCTGGCTCTCAAGTGGATACGCATCCTCTGGCGCTGCTGGCAGGATCGCAAACCCTACGATGAAGCCAAGTATCTGATGGCCTTGAAGGCCAAAGGATCACCACTCGTTGAAGAACTGGCTAAATAACAGATTTTTGTTGACGGACTACCTCAGGGCGTGTGTTAGGCAAAATGCTCAACCAACTCTTGAGGCTGCGAAAAAATATGCTTTGGCTTTTCTGTTGTCAGCTCACTTTCTGATCCATATCCCCACAACACACCTGCCGAAGAAATACCATTTTTATGTGCAGCAACCAGATCTACGGCTCTATCTCCGACCATGATACTGTTCTCGGAAATTGTACCGCTACTGATTAGGGTCTTTATCTGTTGCCATTTTTGAATACCAATATCGCCACCATTTATAAATGCGAATAAATTTTTAATTTCAAATAGCTCTAGTATCTTTATCGCAAAATCTTCTCGCTTTGATGTACAGACACCCATCTTTATATTGGAGTTTCTATGGATTTTAGTTAATACTGAAGCCATATCTTTATATATGATATTTTCAGCATAACCTATTTCAGCATACCTTTTACGATAGCTATTGACTAGCTTATTAATTCTATTTTTATCCTTTGTTCCGGTTATCTGCTCAAAAGCATAATCTAGCGGTGGACCAATAAGTTTTTCAATTTGTTTAGATTCTACCTCTTCAAAATCATTTAAGACTAGAGAGTGATTAAAAGATTTTACTATTCCTTCCTTTGGGTCACTAATCGTCCCATCTAAATCAAAAACAATATATTCGTACATGCTTCGTATTCTTCTTGCCTAACGCTGCAAATCACCGGCACATTGGAGCAACGCGAGGCTTGTGGCATTCGCCACAAACGAGCGTTGCGGAAATGTGTCCGAGTGAATTTGCCTTTATAGATAGTCCGTCCTGCCTGTTCATGGTTTTTATCCTAAGCTGTTCATGTGGGACAGGCACCCGCCGGGGACGACTATGAATTGCCAGGCATCTGATGCTTTCTAACATACTGCCGCCCCGGCAGGTGTCATCGGTTTCGATAACGAACACTCAGGGAATGCCGCCAACGCCTTCCTATAATGCCTTCGCAGAAACCGATTGCCTGACCCTTATTCAACTCTAGCAGATCAGGAGGCACAACATGAACCCCTTCTCTGAATATGCCGCCATCATTGGCATCGACTGGGCCGATCGCAAGCATGATCTTTGTCTGAAAACCTTTGGCTCTGATACGTTGGAATATTCCATCCTTGAGCACAAACCCGAGGCCATTGATGACTAGCCCCAGGGTTTGCGAGTACGCTTTAACGGAAAGCCCATGGCCATCTGTATCGAGTCCTGCAATTGCAAAATTCAAGACCTGACCCTGTCATGCACGCTGTCATGCACGTATTTTACTCGCTTAAAGAGGTGTCTATCATTGGTGGGCAAGATCAGGTATCTGTTCGTCCTGTTGACCGGAGGCGGCTAATGGGTGTCCCTATTACCCTATTATTTTCCTATTATTTTTGTTATAAGTCATTTTACATCAGTACCCATCGTCCTCAATGAACGCAAAACAGCTACAAGTGATTTTGAACCAAGTAATAAATACAGCGCAAAAGCTAACTCTGCAAGCGTAGCAATAATTAATGCATATGGATGATCAGCACCTGTGTCATATGGTAACCCTTTGGTATTTGCCAAATATAGTGATACCAAATGGAAAAATAAGTCTGAAACTACATTGAATAGCAAGTACATGCCAAGTACCGCAAAAGCAACCATTTCCAACTCTTTACTATCAAATGAGCTTTCAACATCACTTTTTTTTATTATTCTATTTGCAATTGCATTAGGGAAGGTAAATAACAAAGCTCCCAATAATAATGGAATCACCATCGGCACCATACTCAACAATAAGAAGTTGAACAAGGACTCTTCTTGTTGCGCGAAATAATATGCAATATATGTAGGAATACCAACTATTGTATAGGCAATAATTATTGCACCAACAACCTTCATTAGAATATTTGTAAGATCTTTATAATCCATATTCTTTCCCTGACTTATAACGTCGCAAATCACCGGCGACAAAAAGCATAGCGAGGAACGAGCGGCGCTTTTTGGCGTCCGAGTGCATTTGCCTTTATAGATAGTCCGTCCTGCCTGTTCATCGCTTTTGTCCTAAGCTGTTCATGTGGGACAGGCACCCGCCGGGGACGACTATGAATTGCCAGGCATTCGATGCTTTCTAACATACTGCCGCCCCGGCAGGTGTCATCGGTTTCGATAACGAACACTCAGGGAATGCCGCCAACGCCTTCCTATAATGCCTTCGCAGAAATCGATTGCCTGACCCTTATTCAACTCTAGCAGATCAGGAGGCACAACATGAACCCCTTCTCTGAATTCGCAGCCATCATTGGCATCGATTGGGGAGGCAGAGCAGGGTCAGGTCTTGTTATTTGCAATGCCTGAATGCAAAATTCAAGACCTGACCCTGTCATGCTCTCCATCATTACCCCATGCCGCAACAACAAGACCGGACTCGGCAGCTAGTTTTTTAAGCCATTTGTCATTGTCAGGCCCTATAGGATCATTTTGTTCCTTCATTATATGTCTGTCAGTTTCTCTATAGGAAAATATATTAGCCATACATAACCCACCATATCCCCAATCCTTAGCGAAGTTAATACAACGAGTAACTGTAGGATCATTATTTACATCATCAGCGGTTGATGGGTTTAAACCAATAAACATTACTAATGGTTTATTTGAATCCCAGACTCTCCACAGTGCATAGCGATATTTTTTACATACTGAGAATTCAGCACTCGATTTAATTTTGTTTTCCATTATAAATACCTTTAATAATTATCATTATCTAGCTCATCAAAAAGTGACGTAACGTCAATTGTGTAATGAGGGTCTGTCATCCATCTACAATTACGTATATTTAACTCAAAATACTCTATTATTAATTTTTTGTATTTGCCAATATGCAGAGTTTTATCCATATAAATATGGCTCTTATTGTCTTGTCGGGAATATAGAACTCTGCCTCTTGGTATTTCTTGGTACTCAGAGCCTACCAGTTCAGGAAATGAATGGGTGAATCCTGGAGTGTTTTCCCAAATATCTATATGGGAATCAGGACTATCAATTATATTTGGTACGTTTTCAAAACCATTTTCTAACGAACTAGACTTTCCAAGAATAATACCTTTATAAACCCAAAATATACCGACCCTTGCCATGACTTATATTCCTTAACTACCTTATGGATGCCTAACGCTAAGCATCACCGGCAGCCAAAAGTGGTGTGGCTGTAGCGAAGCGAAAGCCACGCTGCTTTTGGATGTCCGCGTGAATGCTATTGTTAGAACATTTTTCTAGCACACTACTGACAAATTCTTTTGCTTGCCCTCGATTCAATCCAACCATTGACGCAATAGATATTGCTTGAGAGCAGGCAATAACAAAATAATCACCTGAACTTAGTTTTCTATCTATCAATTCAAAACGCCTTGTATATCCATTAAACCGGGTCAAAACCTCTTTCTCTGGATCAACCATAACATGTGTTTCCACTGCTTTTTTGCATACTAATATTGCATCAAGATTGATTGGATTCTTTGCCGCGCTTTTTGGGCTAGCTACAGACATTTCAGCTTTTACAGGATGAGCGGCTACAATACAAAAACCAGCTTCAGTAACTGCATTGTAAATTGCCATCCATCCGTCAATATTTGAATGGTGATAACTGAAGCACAAAAGACCATTTTCTTTCAAAACCCGGTTACATTCTCTGAAAACACTGCAAATTTTTCTTGTAAAATTTTCGTTGTCTCTGTCCTGAACTTCGTTTTCATGTGATGAATCTTTTCTGTTCAGGTATTCATATTCACCACCTAAGGCATTTGACAACCAAGCATAGAAAAAATCGCTCAATTCACTGTAATGAATAAAGTCAAAATACGGTGGATCTGTGACCACCGCATCAACTGACGAATCAGGAACCGGCAACGCAGAACTGTCACCATTTAGGATCAACGCCCCATGTGATGCTTTGAAAAAATTATCCCACGATTGGGTTACACTTAGCTTTAACGGATCGCTACAAACTATTTTCTTTGATGAACGCTTTGCACCGTTGTTTTCAATGTAAATTTCAAAAGGTTCATCAAGATACATCTTTGCTTTAATCAGGCGACTTTTGAACAGGCTTGAAAAAGTTCCACTGCTTTTACCCGGCGTTCCCCATACAGTATTTTCTAATGGCGTTCTTTCGGGCTTCAAAATATGGTTTGAAAACATGTGACGAACAGCACCAGTACCTTCACCTTTGAAGCTGCAAAAAAGGTTGTTAAATTCAAGCGTTCCACTAAACAAGCAAACGAAGTGATCACGAATCACCTTGTCTTCAATTCTTAAAATCCTTTGAAGCAACAAGCCAAGACATAGCAATTGGCGGTCATTGAAGAAATCACGCCAATAATTGTAATTATATCCACGCGCTTGATTCGTGTTGTGTCCGGTTCTAACTTCCATTGTGGGCAATGGAAGATCATTTTCAATTGAAGCAAGCTTTTCACTGGCTTTACTTAATAGATTATGATCATACTGAGTTGGCTTGATGTAAACCTTATCACCAGCTTCATTAAGCGCCATGATTGCGTACAGCTTATGTCTTGGTGCTTGTTTTCCGCTGGATACTAAGTCCTTGATTTTATATTCATTACCTTTGCTATCAACAACCTTGGCACCTTTGGCTCGTCCATTTTGCGGGTTAAAATTGTGAGAACAGCATGGACACTCAATTTCGGTGGAATTGTATTTTCCGACAAAGACAGATTCACATAACGGGCACCAGATTTGTGAATTTGGCTTCTTTCTGGCGTAAGCGTTCTTGCTGAACACATAGCTTGAAAATAATGGAATTTCTTCACCGTCCGGTGTTGTGACCAGCTTTACCCAAAAATAGTACAGGGCTGGCGTGGGCTTTGAAGCGCCGGGAACCATCGTTGTATAATAGGATAGAATTTCTTCCTTGACATCACGCTCAATAGCCCTGAATTCTGTTTCCAACTCATTCAAACTCACATTGGTCATGGCTTGGGTAACCGTGAACGTGCTAACTGGGTTTATATCACAGCCTATTACATTTGCACCAAGCTTTGCTGCCTCTCCCAAGGTAGTTCCTGAACCCATGAATGGGTCAAGCACGACCTTTCCCGAATGATTTTGATATTCGTAAAAATCTTTCCATTTTCCTTCAGTTAGCGCCCCAGAAACAATTGAGCGAAATACACTTCCTAAACGCTTCGCCCACCATTTGTGAATATGGTAGATTGGACGGTTGATTTCCTTTCGGTAACTTTCGATTTCCGCTATTGGATCAATCTTTTCAAAAGGAAAATCGTTCTCGATAACATATTTCATATTATTCACTTAAAACAGGCATGGACGCGGATGTTCGCTGTCTTGCTTTCCTCGCTTTGCAATCGGCAAAAATATCTTTGATCAGTTTCGGTTTGACTGATTGATCTTGCTTACCGTTATCAATGATGCTGTATAAAAAGTTGTTTTCATAAATGTCACATCGTGATACTTCTTCGGTCACCAAGTGCGCAAGCTGAAGGTTTTCACAATCAAGTTTCTTGGCTACGAACACCTTTCTTGTGTGAAAGCACTTCAGCTTGTAATTAAGCGGGTTCGGGTAAGTGTACATTGCCCGATGCCGAACAGAGCCTTCACCGTAGGGACCGTGATTATACTCCGTTTGGTTCGCAATTTTGGCCTCTTTGTGAAGATTAAAATCGTAATTGATAAAGTCGCCATGCATCAATATAAACGTAACAATACTGGTGCTATCGTTGCTTAACAGCGCATAAAGGTAATAACAGGGTATGTCCGTTGTTGCATTTCCCACCTTGATCAAGGCGGTTCCACACGGTAAGCAACTATTGTAATCCATGGTCAGACCGCGTGAATCTGCACCATTCGGCTTTTGAATCAGTTTTTTTACTTCTATACCAACTATTACGCCGGTTCGCTTATCACGAATGATAATGTCAGGAGTGGTCAACTTACCAGAGCTTACAACCTCCAAATCAGGGAAGGCTTGTCGAAGTTCCTGTTCAACTAGGCAATCAAAAGGATCATCTTGAACAGTGCCAACCAAGGAAGGCGCACGAAGGTCAATTGGGATGACGCCGGTATTGTCAATCTGGCTGTAAAAGTGATCGTAAACGGCTTTCATTATTTGGTGTTCGTTATGGTACATATATTTCCTAAATTCTCCATTGATAGCTGATTTTATTGTTCTAACATTTTAGTAAATGAAAAATTTCCACATAGCCCGCCAAATACGCTGGATATACGGAAAAATTCCATCTATCCAGCAAATTTGCGTGATAGGTGGAAAATCGCAGCCTAGTAAGGGGGAGATACGTTTACGCTTCCCTGCCAAGACAGATGCCATCACAACTTATTGATATAATTACCATATCAGAGATATTTACAAATTTCCATTGTATTGCTGCTGTTTTTCCGGCTGAGGCGGCTAGCCAGATACTTTTTTCGCTTGACACTGCTCTTCCCAAGCTGGCTTACGTGTTCAGATAAGGATCAACCGCCCGGCAAACCGGCCAGCAGCAGGATCGCAAAACAAATTCTGCAGCTATTCTGCGTATTGATATTGCAGACAAGCGCACAGTGGGGTAATTTGCACCCTGCAATCAACTTACCTGCCCCCTGTTCATGCAACAATTCCCGATATGAGTAGAAAAAAGCCCGAAAACCTCAGTTTTGAAGAAGCCCTGAGCGAACTGGAAACCCTGGTGGATCATCTGGAGCAAGGAGACATTACCCTGGAAGATTCCCTGAAATCTTTCGAGCGCGGCGTAGCCCTTACCCGCAGCTGCCAGCAGGCATTGTCTGAAGCCGAGCAGAAGGTCAGCATCCTGAACGAAAAAGCACTGGACGCGGAACCCGAAGCTTTCGAAACCGATGTCCCAGACTGACCCGGATTTCACCACCTTTGCCAACCAATGTGTAAGCCGGGTCGAAAATGCCCTGGGTGTGTATCTGCCTGCGGAGACCATCGAGCCTCAAAGGCTGCATCAGGCCATGCGCTATGCCACTTTTAATGGCGGAAAGCGGGTGCGGCCCTTGCTGGTATACGCCGGCGGGCTTGCCTGTGGCGGCGAGCTGGAAACCCTGGATGCTTCCGCCTGCGCGGTGGAGCTGATCCACAGCTATTCTCTGGTGCATGACGATCTGCCCGCCATGGACAACGATGACCTGCGCCGCGGCAAACCCACCTGCCACAAGGCCTATGATGAAGCGACCGCCGTCCTGGTGGGCGACGCCCTGCAGTCACTGGCTTTTGAAATTCTGGCCAGGCCGGTGGCGGATATTCCACCCGGGACGCGGCTGCAAATGATTCAGATTCTGGCCAACAGCAGCGGCTCCCGCGGCATGGCGGGCGGACAGGCGATGGATATCAGCGGCATCGGTCAGGAGCTGTCCCTGCCCGAGCTGGAGATCATGCACATTCACAAGACCGGCGCCCTGATCCGCGCCAGTGTTCAGCTGGGTGCCCTGTCCGCAGGAGGCCACCCGGAACAGGTAGCAAAGCTGGAACACTATGCCAAAGCCATAGGGCTGGCTTTCCAGGTGCAGGACGACATCCTCGACATCACGGCAGACACCCACACCCTGGGGAAAACCCAGGGGAAAGACGTTGCCGACAACAAACCCACCTACCCGGCGTTACTGGGGCTGGATGGCGCCAGGCAAAAGGCGCAGGAGCTTTTGGAGGAGGCGTTGGATGCATTGACCCACTTCGACACCTCCGCCCACCACCTGCGCCAGCTGGCCGGCTATGTGGTGGGTAGAACGCATTAACAGGCTGTACGCCGTACAAGGACGTGCGGCTGTTTTCATCACCCCGACACATGACGCCATGGCGTGGTTTCGTGCACCAGGAAGATACACGGATCTTGGGAAGGTTATTCAGATTTCCCTTATACAGCACAGCAGGCTAAAATGTGCGGCTACCATTGCGACCCGAATAACCTGATGACCAGTCACTGCAATACCACTTCCACGGAAATCGAAGACGTACAGGGCAGCGCCGACACCCGGCAGATCGCCATCAATCGCGTCGGGATCAAGGACATCCGCCATCCGGTGCGGGTCAAGGATCGCAGCGAAGGGGAGCAACACACGGTTGCCTGCTTCAACATGTATGTATTCCTGCCGCACAATTTCAAGGGAACGCACATGTCCCGCTTCGTGGCCATTTTGAACAATCACGAGCGGGAGATTTCCATCAGCTCCTTCAAGGACATGCTGGTGGAAATGGTGCAGCGCCTGGAATCGGAAGCCGGCCATATCGAAATGACCTTTCCCTTTTTCATCAACAAAACCGCTCCCGTCTCGGGTGTGCAAAGCCTTATGGACTATGAGGTGACTCTGATCGGAGAAGTGGAAAACGGCGAGCCCAGCATGTTCACCAAAGTTGTGGTGCCTGTAACCAGCCTTTGTCCCTGCTCAAAATCCATTTCCGACCGGGGCGCGCACAATCAGCGCTCTCATGTCACGGTTACCGTGAGCACCGATGATTTTCTGTGGATTGAAGAAATCATCGAACTGGTGGAAAAAGAAGCGTCCAGCGAACTGTACAGCCTGCTGAAGCGCCCGGATGAAAAATTCATCACCGAGCGCGCCTATGACAATCCCAAGTTTGTGGAGGATGTGGTGCGGGATGTGGCGGGAAGACTCAATGACGACCAACGCATTCGCTCCTATGTGGTAGAAGCGGAAAACTTCGAATCCATTCACAACCATTCGGCATATGCGCGGATCGAGAAGCCCTGAGCAGGTTTTTCTATAGCGCCGCCATCTGCGCCGCTTCCTCCACATCCACAGACACCAGGCGGGAGACCCCGGGTTCGCTCATGGTGACGCCCAGCAGCTGATTGGACATGGCCATGGTGACCTTGTTGTGGGTGATGAAGATAAACTGCACGGTGTCGGACATTTCCTTGACCAGTTCGCAAAAGCGCCCCACGTTGGCGTCATCCAGAGGCGCATCCACCTCGTCCAGCATGCAGAACGGTGCAGGATTGAGCTGGAAGATGGAGAACACCAGGGCAACCGCAGACAAGGCTTTTTCACCACCGGAAAGCAGGTGAATGCTTGAATTGCGCTTGCCTGGCGGGCGCGCCATGATGGCCACCCCTGCATCCAGGGGATCTTCACCCACCAGTTCCAGGTAGGCGTGGCCTCCACCGAATAATTTGGGAAACATCTGCTTGAGCCCGGTATTGACCTTGTCAAAGGTTTCCTTGAACCGGGTGCGGGTCTCCTTGTCGATTTTGCGAATAGCTTCTTCCAGGGTTTCCAGGGAGCTGGTGACATCTGCATGTTGGGCATCGATGTATTCCATGCGTTCCTTTTGCTCCCGGAACTCATCAATGGCGGCCAGATTGATGAGGCCGAGACGCTGAATACGCCTTGCCAGGACTTCTGATCGCTCGGTCCAGGCCTGTATATCAGCTTCGGCATCCAGGTTGCGCTCCAGCTCTTCCCGTTCCATTTCGCTTTGCTGCAGCTGCTCTTCCAGGGTGGTGATGCGCACCACCACTTCCTGACGGGAAAGATTTGCCTGGTTGAGCTTTTCCCGCTGCGTCTGCACCTGTTCTTCTGCCTGATGGCGCTCCTTGTCCAGCTCACGCAGATGGTGATCGATGGCTTCCAGATTCTTGCGCGCCTGGTTCAATTCGGTTTCCACGCCGATGCGTTTCTGCAGCAATTCCTCCAGCTGCTGTTGCTGCTCCTGTAACGGCTCATCGCCTTGCTCCATCTGCTCCTGCAATATCTGGCAGCGTTCCTCGTACTGGGCAAGCTGCTGGCGGCTGCGCTCGATGCCATCGCGCAGAGACTGCTCGGAAGTGCGCATGGATTCCACCCGCAAAGCAATCTGATGGGTTTCACTGCGCGCCTGGCGGGCAGACTCTCTGGCATCTGCCAGCTCCTTTTGCAGGCGCTCCCGGCGGGCGGTCAGTTGTTCCCGCTGCACGCCAAACACCTCCATCTGCTCCAGCGCCCGGTGCAGATGCAGGCGAGCCTCTTCCCTGCTCTGCTTGTCCGTTTCCAGCTGGGCGCGGATTTCTTCCATGTCCTGGGCCAGAGCTTCCACCCGCTGGCGGATATGCTCGGCACGGGCGCGTTTGCCACTGAGCTGTGCCTGAATGCCCGCCACTTCCTTGTTCATCTGCTCGAATGAGCGCTGCTGGTCTGCCCGCCGCTGTTCCTGCTCCGCCAGATGCCCGCGCCCTTCCGCCAATGCATGATTCAGGGATTCGACCAGAGGCTCCAGTTCGTCAATCCTTGCGCTCAGATCGCGGATTTCCTGTTCCCTGGCCAGCATTCCGGCGCTGGCATCACCTTTTTCCAGTTGCAGCCAGCCGCTCCCCAGACACAGGCCGTCTGGTGTCACCACCAGCTCACCGGCAGCGAGGGTGTTGCGTACAGCCATGGCTTCTTCCGGAGTCTGCACCGTGCGCACACTGCCGAGAAGACGGCGCAACTGATCCGGGCCGCGCACCACAGCCGCCAGGCTGCCCTGCCTTTCTTCAACGCTGGCAGAACTGTTTTCGAACAAATGCAGATGCCCGGACTGCAGCGCCCCCAACTTCGGCGCTACCGTTTCCAGGTCATTGACCAGCAAGCCTTGCAGGCGGTTACCCAGCACTGCTTCCACCGCCAGCTGCCATTTTGGCTCGACCTCCAGTTGCTCCAGCACCCGCCGGGCGTCAGACAGGCCGGCATCGGCAAGCCATGCGCTGAAGGCTTCATCATCGTCACCTAATGCAGATTGCTGCAGGGCTTGCAGGGAAGCCAGGCGGCCACGCGCTGTTTCCAGTTCGGTACGGGCATCCGCCAAGGCCTGCTGTTTTTGTTCCAGCATGCTGCGAACCTCGGTAATTGCCTCATGTATTTCCTCAGCAGATTCCCGCAACTCTTCAAGCAGGCTGGTTTTTTCCTGTTCCCTATCTTCCAGCTCTCCAATCTCGGCCTGCAGCTTCAGGTCGGTGAGCGTCTGGCGTTCGTCTTCCAGCTTTTGCAGGCGGCGCTTGAGTTGTGATTCCTGCTGCTCAAGCTGGTTAATCAGCGCACGTTTTACCTGCGCGGTCTGTGCCGGCTCTGTGGCCGTGGCATTGAATCCGTCCCATTCACTCTGCCATTCCTGCATGGCCTGTTCGGCCTGGTGCTGGTTTTTTGCGTACTCTTCCGCCCGGGTGCGAACCAGCTCAAGTTCCGGCTGATCCTGCATCAGGGTTTGTGCCATCTGTTGCAGCTTCCCTTCATCCTGGGAACGATGGGAACGTGCCTCCTCCAGCGCCTGTTGCGCACGCTGCAGTTCGGCCTGGTTGCGTTGGCGGGATTCCCGGGCGTACTGAATCGCCTCTTCGATACGGGCGATGTCTGCACCCGCCGCGTAGAAACGCCCCTGCACTTCGTTGAAGACCTCGTTGGCGTCGTTGTGCGCCTCGCGCTGCTTCTCGATTTCACTTTCCGTGCGCCGTTGATGCGCCAGGGCTTCTTCGAAACGATTCTTCTGTTCGGCAATCAGCCGGTCTTGCTGCTGCAGCTTCTCTTCCATCCCCTGCAGATGCAATAGCAGCAGTTCGGCATTGACTTGCCGCTCTTCGGTTTTGAAGGCTTTGTATTTCTCGGCGGTAGCCGCCTGACGCTCAAGATGGCGCAACTGTTTTTCGATTTCATCACGCAAATCGGTGAGGCGCTCCAGGTTCTCTCTGGTGTGGCGGATGCGATTCTCGGTTTCACGCCGTCTTTCCTTGTATTTGGAGATCCCCGCGGCTTCTTCCAGATACACCCGCAGCTCTTCCGGGCGGGATTCGATCACCCGGGAAATCATGCCCTGCTCGATAATGGCGTAGCTGCGCGGCCCCAGGCCGGTACCCAGAAACAGGTCGGTAATGTCCCGGCGGCGACAGCGCACCCCGTTTAAAAAGTAGGCCGAATGACCATCCCGTGTCACCTGGCGACGGGCGGAAATGCTGTTGTACTGGGCATACTGCCCCCCGGCCTTGCCATCGCTGTTGTCGAAGATCAGTTCGACGCTGGCCACCCCCACGGGCTTGCGGGCGCTGGAGCCATTGAATATGACATCCGCCATGGATTCGCCGCGCAGCATCTTGGCGGAGCTTTCGCCCATCACCCAGCGCACGGCATCAATTACATTGGACTTGCCACAACCATTGGGGCCGACCACGCCCACCAGGCTACTGGGAAAGGGCACGGTGGTGGGATCAACAAAAGATTTGAAACCGGCTATTTTGATTCTTTCCAGACGCATGGGGCGCAAAGATACAGGAATGGGGGGGGTGTAGACAAGTACTATGTATGCGATACATTACATAACATAAGTTATGTTACTTATTGTTTTTACTGATATTTGCACTATTTTACAACAACTGGTTTTCGTGGAAAAGCAAGCATGACCGATAACAACACCCTGAAGCGCAACTGCAGCAGCACCAACCCCGGCACATGGCGCGATAATCCAAGATTTACGATCCGCCGCAGATCTTGGGTATAATCCCGCCATCAGGATCCCCAGAGAAGACAACCATGCCCAGCCAACCCAGCAAAGAACTGGAAACTTTTGACAATCCCCAGCCCCAACGCGACTACAACATTCGCATCCGCATTCCGGAGTTTACCTGCCTGTGCCCCAAAACCGGACAGCCGGATTTTGCCACCCTGCATCTGGAGTATGTTCCTGATCGGCTCTGTGTGGAGCTGAAGGCCCTGAAAATGTACATCTGGTCTTTCCGCGACGAAGGTGCCTTCCACGAGGCTGTCACCAACCAGATCCTCGATGACCTGGTGGCGGCAACGCAACCCCGTTTCATGCGCCTGACCGCCGATTTCAATGTGCGCGGCGGCATCTATACTGCTGTGGTCGTGGAACACCGGGCACAGGGATGGGAAGCGGCGGCAGCGGTCACTCTGCCCTGATTCTGTGCCAACCCCGGATCGACATTGCTGTATCGGCATCGATCTGGGCACTTCCGGCTGCCGTGGCATCAGCATCGACATGCAAGGCAGGGTACTTGCTTCCGCCGGCCATCCCCTGCCAGCACCCCTATCACCACAACCCGGCTGGATGGAACAGACCCCGGAAGACTGGTGGCAAGCGACGGTTGAAGTCATTGGCAGCCTGCTGGACAACACCCCGGATCATGAAACTACCGCTATCAGCATAGATGGCACCTCTTCCACATTGTTGCTGACGGATGACGAAGGCCAGCCAACCACGGCAGCCCTCATGTACAACGATCAGCGCGCCGCAAAAGAAAGCCGCTCCCTGTCCACCACAGCCCCCCCGCAAAGTGTGGTGTGCAGCCCTTCTTCAAGCCTGTCGAAGCTGCTTTGGCTATTGCGGCATTTTCCGCCACCTCATCGCCATGCCCTGCATCAGAGCGAATGGATCAGCGGAAAACTGTGTGGCCGGTTTGATCTGGGTGATGAAAACAACTGCCTCAAGCTCGGCTATGACCCGCTAAACCGGTGCTGGCCGGACTGGCTCCAACACCTGCATCTGCCATCTGGCATATTGCCGGAGGTTGTTCCCCCGGGAACCCGTATCGGCATGGTGAGCAGTGCAGGTGCCGCCCAGACTGGCCTGCCACAGTCCTGCAGCGTCATTGCCGGCACCACCGACAGCACGGCTGCGGCCTTGGCAGCGGGGCTGAATCTACCCGGCGATGCGGTAACTTCCCTGGGCAGCACACTGGTGTGCAAGGTACTTTCGGAGCGACCATTGTTTAACCGGGAATACGGAATATACAGCCATCACATCTTTGGCAAATGGCTTGTTGGGGGGGCATCCAATGTCGGCGGCACCGTACTGCGCCGTTACTTCACCGATGAAGAACTGGAAACCCTGAGCCGCCAGATCGATCCCCAGAGGAGCCTTTGCCTGAATTACTATCCCCTTCCCGCCAGGGGAGAGCGATTCCCCGTCAATGATCCTCAAATGCAGCCCAGGCTGACACCAGTACCCAGGAGCAGATTGCGTTTCCTGCAGGGGCTGCTGGAAAGCATCGCCAGGGTGGAGAAAATCGCCTACACACGCTTGCAAGAGCTAGGCGCACCCGCCCCCAGGCAGGTCTTCACCAGCGGAGGCGGCGCGCAAAACCCGGTTTGGATGACGATGCGTCAGCGGATCCTGGGTGTGCCCGTGTTCCCTGCCATACACGAGCAGGCCGCCTATGGTGCTGCCAGAATAGCGTTGGAAGCAGCTAGTCTACTGCGTCAGAATTAACAGGTGGTTGAAAAACGTCGCTTTTCAACCACCTGTTAATTCTGACGCAATACATCCCCAAAAAAAACGCGCATTTCCCCGGATGGAAAATACGCGCCCTGGCAGCGATCCGACAGAATAATAATCAGGCGGTCAATGCTTCCAGATCCCGGCTGCATTTCAGATTGGCCGCAAACTCCACATCCGTACCCTGGGGATATACCTGAGCCACAATCCAGATCTGGCTGAGTTTGTCGCTCATGCCCGTCAGTGCCTTCAGCGCATAACGGGTGCGGTCTTCATCGAAGAACGCGAAGGGCTCATCCAGAAATGCAAACTGCTCACCCTGCACCCGACGATTGAGCAGCTTCTCGGAAAGAGCCAGCCGCAAGGCCAGCATGATCTGCCGCTGGGTGCCGCTGGACACTTCATCCAGATCCATAAAATCCCGCTTGTCGCTGGAAAAGACCCGCACCGTCAGGTCAGGGTCGATACGCAGATGTTCATAGCGCCCCTGGGTAAACACCGGCAGGGTTCTGGCAACCAGATCGCGGATATCCCGGTTGAAATTACTGGAAACAAAACCAGAAGCGCCTTCCAGCAGTTCGGCGGCTCTTACCCGTTTGTCCTTGTCAGCCTGGATTTCCGCCATTTTACCCTGCAGGCCGTCCATTACTTCTGTCAGCCTGGCAACCTGCCGCACGCGCTCCAGCTCCCTGTCCACTTCCTGGCTCTGCGTCCAGAACTGCTTTTCCTTGCCATCAATCTGCGCCCTTAACCAACGCATCTCCGGCTCTACATAGGTTCGCACTTCAGAAATATCGGCAACAACATCCTCCGCCTTGGACAGCAAGGATGCGAACAAGCTGCCTTCGGGACGAACCAGTTCCTCCACCGCTGAAAGGCGCATCTCCCCTTCACCACTGGTAGCCTCTTCTTCCCCGGAATCGTCAGAAGCCTGCTCCTGGTCATCCCTGTCAGGAACAAATGGCGTAACAGCCCGCGCCTTTTCCAGGGCATCACCAAATACCCGGGATTCGTCCTCCAGCACTGCCGCCCGGGATGTATGAGTTGCTGAACGAATCCAGAACAACAGCATCAGTACGGCAAAACCAATGGCGGCAAAACCGAAATAGGGAATCCAGGCATCTTGCCAGGAGGGCACTTTTTGCTGCAGCATTTGCAGCAGCTGCTGTGACTGGGCCATCTCCGGCTGCTGCGCCAGCAGGAACCAGACACCACCAGATACCAGGGCCAGCATAAAGCTGACAAAACGCCAGAAACGCATGCTCCCGCGTTTGCTGCGGGCCTGCTTTGTCAGGGGCTGGTTCTGCATGTAGATATCAGCGGCCGTCTCCAGATTGTCCACCGCCGACTTGTTGGCATTGATCTCTGCCTCCATGGCATTTTTGGTGTCCTCCAGCTGCACCAGATGACCTTCCTGAAAATCCAGCTCATCCAGCTCCTGGCGCAAGGCCTCGACTTCCGCGGTCAGTTCCTCGGACATTTCATCAAGCCGGGCAACCTCATCTTCAAAACCGGCCGCCACATGTTCCAGAGGAGCGATCCCCGCCATGGCCTTTACCGCGACACTATGAGGATGAGGTGTGGTTATTTCCCGCTGGGCAAGATAGAAAGATTCTACAAATTCATCAAACTCATAGCCAAGAATTTCAAACAGCCGGTCTGAAACCGCTCTCACGCCACGGGCAATGGGGTTTTCAACATCATCCGCTTTGCTCAAACATGCGCTGTGGCTGCCATCCCGATCCAGAAAGCGTGACAGCTGATAGGTCTCCCCATCCACGGAAAAATCCAGGGTTACGGAGCAATGATGTTCTCCCCAGCGCAATATCTTATCCAGGTCATCCGGCCCCAGCGAGAAGGTACGGCCAAACAAGGCAAAGCATACCGTTTCGCCAATGGTGCTTTTGCCGGATTCATTTTCACCACTGATGGCGATAATGCCCTTCTCCGGCAAGTTTTCCAGATCCAGCGCTGCATACTTCAGAACATTTTTTGCCTTGACTGCATTGATAATCATGCCAGGCCCTCTTCTTCCAGTTGGCGCAAACGGTTGAGCGCCATTTCCATGGCTTCACGATAAAGTGTTTCATCGAATTCCTCACCGGAATTCCGCTGGCGTTCAAGCTCCGCCGTACAGTAAGCAACAAATTCTTCGGAAATTGCTGTTTGCCGTTGCGCCGGATGGGGAGCGAGTTCAGTATCCAAAGGCATAATCTTGTCCTTCTATCTCACAGAAAAACGCATCTGTTTTTCTTTTAAAGTTAATAGGTTATGCTGCATATATAACCTGGTTTATAAAGCACAAACCGCAGGCGTTTCAAAGTGTTCGAAAATAGACCGACTGCGTTGGTACATCCACTTCCTGCGCCTGCAACCTGACCTCCTGATCCAGTTGCATATCACCACTGCGCCGAATACGGGTTTCCAGCGCAAGCTCCGGAATCATAACAACCGCTTTGCGTTCTTCCAATGCCATTATCACAGCTTCGCCCTCCCAGCCACCATGTTCCTTGAGGTAGATCAGTTTCCAGTGCAAATTGGACAGACGTTCGGAGCGGCGAATCACACCGGAAACGGCGCCGGCCTGGGCGATGCTCTCCCCGACTTCCTCCCTGCCCCGGGGCGTGCTGCCGGTAGCAAACGCCCGCAGCTGCTGATGCACTACCAGATCCACATAGCGACGCAGGGGGCTGGTCGCCCGGGCATAGTAGTCCAGACCCAGACCGAAATGTCGACCAGGACTCAGGGCGGCATTGCTGGGTTTGAACAGGCGGCGGTAGGCATAGGATTCCGACATGCTTTGTGGCTGACGGATTTCAGATGGCTCCGGCTGGATTGCATAAGGGATAACGATTTCATTCTGCTGCGCGAAGCGGGCTGCCGCCTCCCCGGCCATAAGCATGGCATCGGTAACCATCTGCCGGGACTCCAGGCGCGGCAGGGGCTTGATTGCGACTTTGTCACCGATCACCTTCACGCTGACTTCCGGAAGATCGATCTGGGCCGCATTGCGTGCCATGCGGGCGGCCCGGTACGTCCTGGTCATTGCGTACAAGGTTTGAAATTCGGCATCCTGCAGGCGCTGCTCTGCCTGATCGTAGCTGATGCGCGTGACCCTGACCCGGCTGGGTGTTATCTCGATATCTGTTACTTCTGCCGCGGCATTGAGCCGAAACCCGAAAGACAAGGCTACCGATTCTTCACTCAAGCCCAGACCGAGCTGGTCAGTGATCTCGGGCGGCAGCATTTGCACCATTTTTTCCGGCAGGTACAAATTGGCGCTACGAGCGCGTGCCGCCAGATCCAGATGGCTGTCCGGTCGCACCAAGGCAGCCACGTCTGCCACATGCACCCAGATTCTGTCACCTTCCAGGCTGATGGCGTCATCAGGGTCGGTGTTACCCTCATCGTCAATCGCCCAGGACTGGAGATGGGTCAGGTCCCGGCGCGGTTCATCCGCAAGCGCCGGCACCGCCAGATCAGGTGAATCAATTGCCGCCCCCTGGCGCAGGGGCCAGGGATTGAAGCATTCAGACCAATAACCGCAGCGCAGCAAAAAACCGTGGGCACTTTCCGGTGTTTCCGCAATATTCAATGCGCCAAGCACCCGGCTTTTTGCCGTTTTCCCCAACGCCACCCGTTCCACTTCACCCAATCGGCTGTAGTCCTGCTCTTCCAGCTGCCCTTGTTGCACGCGCTGCAAGAATTCACTCCACTGCTGCTTTTCCGCTTCCTTGCGCATCCGCTCAGCACGTTCTTCCTCAACATCTTCTGCCTTGCGTGCGCGCAGTTTGCGCACGGAGCCTTCAAAAAACAGGCCATCCTGAAGCAAGCCCCAGGTATTCCAGGCGGTGGCGGGGGTGTACTCCCCGTATACCAGCTCGGCAACCTCTGCCAGGCTGGCCTGCTCTCCCTGCAGCAGCTCCCAGGCTTCTTCCACGTTGCCTTCATCCACATCCAGAGCACCCAGGCTTTTTACCGGGCCGGGGTGCAGCAAATGAATGTCCTTGTCGCGCACCCGCTTGCTTTTTCCATCTTCAAAACGAATTTCGATCTTGTCTGCCGTAGATTCGACCAGCGCAGGACGAATTTTATACAGCACCAGGCTACCAGCCTTGATTCTTGCTTCGGTCATAGGGTTGTATCCAAACCTGTGGATTCGGACAATTATCAGCATTATTCAATGCCACTTATGATACCTGTTTGCCCCGTGGATAGGTGCAAAACCTGTGTAGGCCGACAAAACACGGGGTTGCTTCCTGGCGGGATTCGGTACAATCTGGCGTACCCGGCACCCACCTGACAAAAGCCCATGAACTGGAACGACCTCTTGCGGGAATACACCCCTGAGCAGACAACCGCAAAAACAGATTGCGCCCTGACAGCCCTGACCTCCCTTGGACTGATCAGGGTTCAGGGAGAAGACGCCCGGGATTTTCTGCAGGGACAGCTGACCAATGACATCCAGGCCGTGACTACAAAGCAGGCGCAACTAAGCGCCTGGTGTACGCCGAAAGGGCGCATGCTGGCCTTGATGCTTGTCTTTCAGCAGGGTGACGACCTCTACCTGCAACTGCCCCGGGAACGCATCGAGGCAGTCTTGAAACGCCTGCGCATGTTTGTCATGCGCTCCCGGGTGACCCTGAGTGATACGAGTGACGAGCTGCCCATCATGGCTCTTGGCGGCGACTGCATTGCCGAACTGCTGAACGATGTACCTGAAGACAACTTCGCCAGCCGGCAATCTGCCGGATTCAGCGTGATTCGTTTTCCCGGAAAGCAGCCGCTGGTGCAGGTAGTAGGCAAAGCTGATGCTCTTGCGGCAGTCTGGGAAAAAGCAGCCATGACAGCCACACCGGTAAGCGACAGCTGGTGGCGGTTGCAGAATATCCGCAGCGGCACCCCGACCATCTATGACGCAACTGCGGAAGCCTTCATCCCGCAGATGCTCAATCTGGATCTACTGGGCGGCATCAGCTTTAACAAGGGTTGCTATACCGGGCAGGAGGTAGTGGCGCGCATGAAGTATCTGGGGCAGATCAAGCGCCGCATGTACCTGGCCAGTTTTGTGGCTGCGAAAGAACCCGCCCCGGGAGACAAACTGTTTTCAGCCCACAGCAAGTCTGCCCAGGGAGCAGGAAAGATCGTTGATGTTCAACCCTCCCCGGCAGGAGGCTGGGAGGCGCTGGTTGCGGCAGAAACCAGCAGTGTCGAGGCCGGCGACATGCGCCTTGGCGACGCCGAAGGTGCTGTACTGGAAATTCAGCCACCGCCCTATGGGCTGCAAGCTACTGATTCCGACTGAATCTATCCCTGCGGTCGCATATGCGGGAACAGCAACACATCCCGAATGGAAGGCATATCGGCAAACAGCATCACCAGCCGGTCTATGCCTATGCCCTCCCCCGCAGTGGGAGGCAGGCCATGCTCCAGGGCGCGCACATAGTCTTCATCAAAGTGCATGGCCTCATCATCGCCGGCATCCTTTTCTTCCGCCTGCTTGCGAAAGCGCTCTGCCTGGTCTTCCGGATCATTCAGCTCGGAAAAACCGTTGGCGATTTCCCGCCCTCCAACAAAAAGTTCAAAGCGGTCGGTAACGAAAGGATCATCATCATTGCGCCGCGCCAGAGGCGATACCTCTGTGGGGTAGGCAGTGATGAACGTCGGATCTTTCAGGTTGTGCTCCACGGTCTTTTCAAAGATCTCGACCTGAATCTTCCCCAGCCCGTAGCCAGGCTTGACCTGCACGCCCAGACGCTCTGCATGGGCCGTTGCCTTTTCACCGTCGCTCAGATCTGCTTCCGCAATATCCGGATTGAACCGCAGTATGGATTCTTTTACCGTCATGCGGGCAAAAGGCTTGCCGAAGTCATAGGTCTCGCCCTGGGATTCAATTACCGTATTGCCAAGCAGATCTTCCGCAATGCCCCGCAGCATGGTCTCTGTGAGATCCATGAGGTCACGATAATCCGCATAGGCTTCATAGAACTCCAGCATGGTGAATTCCGGATTGTGGCGAGTGGACAGACCCTCATTGCGGAAACTGCGGTTGATTTCAAAAACCTTTTCAAAACCACCCACCACCAGGCGCTTGAGATACAGCTCCGGCGCAATACGCAGGTACAGGGGCAGATCCAGGGCATTGTGATGAGTAATGAAAGGGCGTGCGGTAGCGCCACCCGGGATTACCTGCATCATGGGTGTTTCCACTTCGAGGAACCCCCTGTCCACCAGAAAACGGCGAATATAGTCGATCATGCGTGAACGCAACTGAAAAACCTCACGCGACTCGGGGCTCATGATCAGATCCAGATAGCGCTGCCGGTAGCGCAACTCCGTATCCTGCAGGCCATGCCATTTTTCCGGCAAGGGACGCAGGGATTTGGTCAGCAACACCGCACTCTTCAGGTTGACATATAGATCCCCCTTGCCGGACTTGTGCACCGGCCCCTCTCCGCCAACGATATCGCCAATATCCCAGGTCTTGATCTCTTCCAGCAGCTCCGTCGGCAGACCCTTGCGATCCACATAGAACTGGATGCGGCCGCTCATGTCCTGTATCACCAGGAAAGGGCCGCGCCTGGCCATGATGCGCCCGGCCACGCTGGCTCGGCGATCCAGCGCTTTCAGCTCTTCCTTGCTCTTCTCTCCCAGCTCCTGCTGCAAGCCTTGCGCAAGATCCTTGCGCCGGAAGTCATTGGGAAAGGCCACCCCCTGCCCGCGCTTGTACTGGAGCTTCTCGCGGCGCAAAGCGATGAGCTTGTTTTCTTCCTGGGTCGTATCATTCATTTCGTCACTACCAATCGAATCACAGGCCGCTTTTCAGGCTGGCCTCGATAAACATGTCCAGGCCGCCATCCAGCACCGCCTGGGTATTTCCGGTTTCCACACCGGTGCGCAAATCCTTGATGCGGGACTGATCCAGCACATAGGAGCGGATCTGGCTGCCCCAGCCAATATCGGATTTGCTTTCTTCCAGCTCCTGCTGGCTTTCCATGCGTTTTTGCATCTCCAGCTCATACAGCTTGGCCTTGAGCTGTTTCATCGCCTGATCCTTGTTCTTGTGCTGGGAACGTCCACTCTGGCACTGCACCACGATATTGCTGGGCAGATGGGTGAGGCGCACCGCCGATTCCGTTTTGTTCACATGCTGCCCACCAGCGCCGGAGGCGCGGTACACATCCACACGAATATCCGCCGGATTGAGATCGATTTCCACGCTGTCATCGATTTCCGGGGAAACGAATACCGCCGAAAAAGAGGTATGGCGACGGTTGCCGGAATCAAAGGGTGATTTACGCACCAGCCGGTGTACGCCGGTCTCCGTGCGCAGCCAGCCATAGGCGTAGGGCCCTTCAAAGCGAATGGATGCGGACTTGATACCCGCCACCTCGCCGGGAGACACTTCCATCAATTTGGTCTTGAAGCCATGGGACTCGCCCCAGCGCAAATACATGCGCAGCAACATCTCCGACCAGTCCTGTGCTTCCGTGCCGCCGGATCCCGCCTGGATTTCCACGAAGGCATTGCTGGCATCCATTTCACCGGAGAACATGCGCCGGAACTCCAGCTCCTCCACGCGCTTCTCATAGCCGTCGATCTCTTCTGCGATGCCGGCGACGGATTCCTCGTCACCTTCCTCCACGGACATTTCCAGCAGATCCTGCGCATCCTCCAGGCCAGAGGCGATGCTGTCCATATTCTCCACCACAGCTTCCAGCTCGGCGCGCTCACGCCCCAGGGCCTGCGCCCGTTCCTGGTCGTTCCACACCTCGGGATCTTCCAGCTCGGCCAGAACCTCGGTCAGGCGCTCTTTCTTTTCAGGGTAGTCAAAGATACCCCCTGAGGGATTCCAGGCGTCCCTTCAAATCAGCGATTTTATTGGTAATTGGATTGATGTCCTGCATCATGGCTCCTTGAATCCAGGAAACCGGGTAGTGTACCCAGTTTGGGCGTTTATCGAAAGGCCGTATTATTTAGCCCGGCAACAATATATGTCGTATTCAGCCACCATGTGCCGGCCCGCAGACTGCGTTGGCAAAACTTGCTGCAGGATGGAACCCGGATAAGGAAACGATAAGCTTCGATCCGCTATAATATTCTGTTTCCCGCTTTGATCACCTTTCTCCATGAATAAACCCAGACATCTGCGCGCCTTTCTGGCGGACATCAGCTTCATCAGCCTGG
>Ga0256834_1000625_pt1 | contig 25128 bp, 31 predicted proteins | sample 4281140metaG_FD_190536 | JGI IMG/M metagenome (GOLD analysis project Ga0256834, IMG submission 190536) | Hydrothermal vent microbial communities from East Pacific Rise, Pacific Ocean - 4281-140 | ecosystem: Environmental > Aquatic > Marine > Hydrothermal vents | place: Pacific Ocean: East...
AGTCTATGGGGTCTTGAGTGTTAAAACAGCCTTGAAGTAGGAGCGCTAAGATGATAGGATATAGGAGTCTGTAGCACATGTTTAGCCTGATGTTGATTTTTGGTATTGTAATATATGATGGCTTAAAAGTTACCCTATCTTTAAGTGATCTGCATTTAGCGCATCGGGATTAGAAGATGAGATTGTAGCAGATAGGCTTAATACAACCTTAGTACCCACACCTTTTTTAGACACGATCTCAATCCCAATCTGCTCGCTATCACAATACTCTTTTACTATGCACAACCCTATACCAGAGCCACTTTTAAGCCTATCTGCTCTATAGTATCGCTCATAGATACTAAGTAGCTCAACCTCATCCATTCCGCATCCATTATCGCTTATAGCTACTCTATCTCTCTCAAGTATCACCGTAATAGGCTTATGTTTTGGTGAGTATTTTATCGCATTGCTTAGCAGGTTGTCTAACATCTGCTCAAAACCTATCTTATCTGCACAAATACTCACATGTTGTAAGTTTAAGATGATCTGATTTCTCCCATGTGCTCTAAACTCCTCTACCCTCTGCTCGATAAGCCTGTCAACTCTAAACTTCTCTTTTGGTATCTGATATATCTCTTTTTTGATCTTGTATGAGAGTTTTTCATAGAGCCTTCTAAGTCTTGTCAAAGAGTGTTCTATGCGATCTAATTGTCTTATGTGTGCACTGTGTTGAAGTGATTTTTTAAGCATTTTGGTATTGATATCTATGGTTGATAGCGGTATATTTAACTCATGTAGAGTCTCTTTGGTTAGATGCAATAAAGAGTCATCTTGATCCTGTTTGGGCTCTAACAGATACCTACTTATAGCGTACCCAAATAGCGTTGATATAACAATGGCTACGGCTCCAATCAGGATCATATTAGGGCTATATAGAGCATACTGCACTAGCAGAATATAGAGCACCAACACCCCTATGGAGCCAGCAGCCACATAGAGCATAAAAACTACAACCTGCTCTCTCAAGACTCCCTCACAAAACGATACCCTATGCCCCGTATGTTCTCTATGGTATCTGGAAAATAGTTTTTAAGTTGTGAGACATAGACTCGCAAAGCACCATGGCTTATCTCTTGTGATGGGCTCCACAACTCATCTTTTATCTGCTCTAAAGTCACAACTTTGCCACTATATTTAAGTAGCAACAGCAGTAAAGAGACCGCTTTTTGGCTACATTTCACTAAATGGTTGTCTACAAATAGCTCTTTTGAAACGGTGTCAATAGTGTGATTACCTACTATAACCAAACTTGTTTTAAGATGCTGTTTCAATAGAGCATTGACTCTCCACAGTAGCTCATCAAGATCTACTGGCTTTTTGATGTACTCATCTGCTCCTATCTCAAAACCCTCTCTCATGGACTCTTTATCATCTCTTGAGGTTAAAAATAGTGCGGGCGTTGTATCTCCGCTCTCTCTTAATCTTTTTAGCAGCTCAAAACCACTCTCATAAGGTAGGTTTACATCTAAGATATATAGATCAAATTTCTGCTCATAAGTGATCTCAAAAGCGCTGAGTGGATCAAGAAGATGAGTTACAACAAAACCACAACTACTCAAAAACTCCTCTAGGCTCTGCGCAAATAGAGCATCATCTTCTAGTAGCAATATACTACTCATACAGACTCCTTGTTGCCCAAGATCACTATCTTTTTAAGATCACACTTAACAACCCTCATGTTAACGGTATCTGCGAGAATTTCAAAGGTTTTTGGAGTAAAAAATGTGATGTGTGTAGGATCACGCCTATACCACCAATCTAGATAGAACTCCTTTGTGCCTTTGTGAAATTGTGTCATTATAGCCACTCTTGCGTCTGCTCCTAAGTGAGATTTTAGTCTCTTTAACACACCAACTGGATCATCTAAGTGCTCAAAAACCTCTGTACTAACGATAAGATCAAACACCCCTTCGATGGGGTTGGTGGCATAGTATTTGTCATATATCTCTACCTCAAGACCCCTGCGTCTAAGGATTGTTGCAAACACTGGAGTTGGTCCTGAGCCAAAATCTAACACTCTTTGCACACTATCTTTAAGCTCAACAAACTCTAAAAAACTCTCAAACATCTGTACATATCCGCTATTTTCTAAAGAGTTGTTGTGCTGTGCATACTGCTGCTGCTCAAGCTCTGAGCTAACATGTGAACTAGGATCTTTAAATATCACCTCACACTTTAAGCAGTGATAACTTAAGCAGTCCATCTGCTCATCATCAAAATGCGCAACACTACTATGGCATACTTTACACCTCATAGTCTCTACTTAGTGTGTACAAATAACACCTCAAACTCCAGATACTTGAGCGGATAGGTTCGTATTAACTCTTTAGTTTGAGTGTATGTTAACAGGTTGCGATTACCACTTACTCCACTGTTTTTAATGTATCTAAATAGCTGCTGCGTATCACTAAACTCAAGCGTATAGCCGATAGTCTCATACTCCGCTTGAAACTCTTTAGCAATAAGCAACTTAAGTTCACTACTACTCTTGAGTAGAGGTGGTAGGTCTGCGTAACTATGTAGAGCTTTAAATGTATTGGATGTAAATATTGCAAAACTACAGGGTGCTTTTAGTGATCTTATGAGAGATAGCGTATGTGGTAGATCTGGTGACCACTGAAGAGCTGAGGCACTTATGATATGCTCTACGCCTATGCCTCTTAAATACTCATACAGTCTGCTACTATTGAAGTCTGCACATATGCGCTCTATAGATGGCAAATCTGGATGTAGCTCTAGCATTTTTTCAGCAAAATCAACAGCTATAAGATGTGAGTAGTTCCACTCTATAGATCTAGCTACCGCGCCACTACCACAACCCAGATCTAATATAGTCTGAGGTGAGGAACTTATGTTAGATAGAAGATGTGAGGCCACCTTGTTTTGGATAGTATTGTAAGAGTCATACTCTAGTGCAAAACGAGAAAATTCACTATCTATACTCATCGACGATTCACCACTAAAGAGATGATAAATACTATTAATGTACATGCAACTATGGCAGCTCCGCTTGGCAAAGAGAGATAATACGAGATAGACAATCCAGCAAGCGTACTACCTAGCGCAAACAGAAGTGCTAACAGCACTGTTTTAAAAAAGCTCTGTTTAAACCTTAGAGCAGATACAACTGGTATCACCATCAGTGCGCCTATCAGAAGTGTGCCTACGATGCGTATCGATAGAGCTATGATAACAGCTGTTATAGTTACTAACAAGAAATTTAACCACACCACTTTGATACCACTACTCTTCGCAACCTCTTCATCGAATGCTATAAAATAGAGCTCTCTATAGAAGAGAGCAAAAAGTGCAAGAGAGATTACTCCTGCTCCACTTAGTATCCAGACTTGTGTCATATCGATAGAGAGTATAGAGCCAAACAGGTAACTAAAAAGTGAGCTGTTAAAAGAGCCTGATAGTGAGACTATGATGATAGCAAGCGCAAGTGATCCAGATAGAAATATCGCTAAAATAGCATCGGAGTAGATGTGATAAAAACTACGCAAATACTCTATAACCCAAGCACTCAAGACAGTTACTATAAGTGCAACAACCAAAGGGCTGCTATCTGTAAGAAGAGCAATGGCTACACCAACAAGTGCTGAGTGTGCCAAAGATTCGGCAAGTAGTGAGTAGCGTTTTAGCACCACAAAGGAGCCACTTATGGCTGCTAAGATTGCTATGATAGAGCCTGCCAAAAAAGCGTTGATCATAAACTGATACTCAAACATTTCAGTGCCTATGGTGATTGTTTAGAAGATGTGTAGATGTGCCGTATAGTGTGCTAATGTCGCTACAACTAATCTTTGCTTTTGGGTCACTGCAACTAGTGAGGTATCTGTTGATGGTAAATAGCTTGGTTATATCATCGGCTATAACAGAGACATCGTGCGTTACAAATAAGATCGTAAGCCCCATCTGTACATTTAGCTCTCTTAAAAGATCATAAAATGCGGCTTGTGATGGCTGATCTACACCAGTGTTTGGCTCGTCCAATATGAGAGCTTTTGGCTCTGCAGCAAGAGCGCGTGCTATAAGAACACGCTGTCGTTGACCTCCTGAAAGTTCACCTATGAGCCTATCTTGAAGATCAAAAACCATCATTCTCTGCATGGCATCATCTACAGCTCTAAGGTCGGTATCATCAAAAGCAAATAGACCCTTACTGATGGCGGCTCTACCCATCTGAACAACCTCTTTTACTGTTGCAGGAAAAGCTCTATCCAAGGTTGCTGCTTGTTGTGGCACAAACCCTATGAGGTGAAAGTTAGTAAATCGATCAATATCTACTCCAAAAAGCTCTATAGTTCCACTTGTCGGCTTCAGAAGTGATAATAGCATCTTAATAAGTGTCGTTTTTCCGCCCCCATTTGGTCCTATAAGAGCACAATATTCACCTTGAAGGATAGTCATAGATACCGAATCTAGTATGGTGTGCTTGTTGAGCACATAGGTGAGATCGGTAGTTTTAAATAGAGCGGGCTTAAGCCTCATCTACACTCCAAAGCTACTCTCAATAGCTGTAGATTTTGATTTGCAAAAAAGAGATAATCAGCACCTTTATACTCAGCTGTAACATTGGCTATGGTAAATAGTTTTTTGCTATGCAGGTGGCTCTGTTTTGTTAGAGCTGCTATGGAGTTATCGTTGCCTAATGCGTCATAAAATATAACTCTAATGCCTTTTTGCTCTGCTAGATTTAACACATTTGCTACACTCTTTGCACTTGGCATACTCTCGCTTGATATCCCACTAATCGACTCGACCTTAAACCCATATCTATGCGCAAGATATCCAAATGCATTATGATCTACTAAGATGGTATCAATTGCACAACTCTTTAGCCGTTTTTTATATAGAGCATCAACTCTAAGTAGTCTCTGTTTGTACTCTGTAGCCTTTTGTGTTACAAGATCTACATCTATGCCATCTACTCTTTGCACAAGGGTGGCTACGATCTTATCTACTAAGATGATCATATTGTCCATATCTAGCCAGTAGTGCGGGTCTATGCTGTTGTGGCTATGTCCAGCCCCATGATTGTGTCCATCATCAACCTCTATAAGGTTTAAACCTCTGCTTATATCATAAGCATTAGATGATAGATCTAGTGAACTACTCCACGGCTCAAGCTCTGCTCCGCTATAGAAGAAAATTAGACTATCTTGTAGTCGTGCTATATCTTTTGGAGTTGGTCTAAAAGAGTGTATATCTTGAGAAAATGGCAACAGCATAGACGCTTCAACGCTAGAACTCGCAACATATCTTACTATGTCATAGAGTGCAAAGTTAGATGTGACGATGGAGGGTAGTCCACTTTTTTGCTGTTTTGGAGTAGGAATTAAGAGCATAAACATGACTAGCGCAAATGCCAAGATGCCTACAAGTACAACCAATTTTCTAAACATAAAAATCCTTTTTGATAGAGAAATTATACCCTAGCTTTAGAGTATAGTAGTAGTTTGAGCTATTTTTTGCTATAATTGCGAACTTTTTATATTTGAGATTAAGGACTATAATGACTTCTATCTTGCTAATTGTGCAGTTTGTACTTGTCATACTGCTAACAATTGCTGTACTTTTACAGAAAAGCTCAAGCATTGGACTTGGCGCATACAGTGGCTCTAATGAGTCTGTATTTGGCTCACAAGGACCTGGTAGCTTTCTTGCAAAGACAACATTTTTCTTCGGCTTTTTGTTTGTTGCCAACACTATAGCACTTGGTTATTACTATGCGCAAGATAGCAGCAAATCTGTTATAGATGATATAGTAGTACCAGTTAGTGCTCCAGCTCCAAGCAAAACCATAGAGATAGATCCAGTAACTAACGAGATCGATCTACTAAAATAGATGAGAAGACTACTTAGCAGGTTAGCTTTAGTAGTTTTTGCTCCACTCTATCTAGCCGCTGATGCTCACATATTTGTCTATCACCGCTTTGATGATTTAAGACATAGTTCAACATCAACTTCACTAGAAGTACTTAAAGCGCAGTTTGAGTACCTCAAGCAAAATAACTACAAAGTTATCAAACTAAGCAGACTAGTAGATGCTCTAGAAAAGAAAGAGCCCATAGATAACAGATGGGTTGTCTTAAGCATAGACGACAGCTATAGAAGCTTCTATGATAATGCCCTGCCGCTATTTAAAGAGTATGGCTACCCATTTACACTATTTGTCTACACAGAGGCTACAGATAAAAACTATGGTGATTTTATGAGCTGGGAACAGATAAAAGTGGCAGCACAGTATGGTGAGATAGGCAACCATGGAGACTCACATGCTCACCTAACACATCTAAGCTCAAAAGAGATATCACAAGATTTAAACAGATCTATTGACTCATTTGTTAAACATCTAGGCTTTAGACCAAAATACTATGCATATGCCTATGGTGAGTATGACCAAAGAGTCCAAAAACAGATCAGGCAACATAATTTTAAAGCGATCTTAAATCAGACCAACGGTGCTATTAGTAACTCAAGCAATATCTATGATCTAAACCGTTTTGCACTTACAGGAGAAAATACCCTAAAGAGCAAACTAAGAGTTAAAAGATTAGATGTTGAGTGGGTGGGAGTAGAAAAGTTTGTACAAAATGGCAAACTTACAACAATTTACGCTAAAATATCACCTAAGTTCAAAAGAGCACAGCTATACATATCTGGATATGGATGGAGAGATATAGAGGTGAGAGATGGTCTTGTTAAATATAGAGCAGATCTAAAATTAAAACTCTCAAGAACACGCATTTTCTTAAAAGTTGCCAATATGCAACAGGGTATACTATTTGTAAAGGAGAAGAGATGATAGATGATATTTATGAAGAGTGCGAGATGGACATGCAAGGCTCAATAGAGTACATGCAGACACAGTTTAAAACACTTCGCACAGGCAAGGTGACTACACAGATACTAGATGGGGTAAAGCTTGACTACTATGGTGCGCTTACACCACTATCACAAGTAGCAACTGTTTTAGCGACCGATGCAACAACCATAACAGTCTCGCCATGGGAGAAGAATCTACTAGCAGACATAGAGACAGCGATTACTAAAGCCAACATAGGCGTAAACCCAAACAATGATGGTGAGCAAGTTAAGTTATTTTTCCCACCTATGACCGTAGAGCAGCGTCAAGATGCAGTAAAACGGCTTAAGAAGATGGGAGAAGATGCCAAAGTGGCTATACGAAATGATCGACGCAAAGCCAATGACAACATCAAAAAGCTAGAGAAGTCAAAAGAGATTACAGAGGATGAGTCAAGGTCAGCACAAGAGAACATACAGAAGCTAACAGATAAGATGGTTCAAAATATAGACAACATCATCAAACAAAAAGAGCAAGATATTCTTACAGTTTAAGGTAAATTATGGATATAAAACAGATATATTTAGATGCGGATGCGATGCTTGAGGGACACTTCAAGCTAAGTTCACTAAACCACTCTAGCTACTACCTACAATCAGCCAAAGTCCTTGAAGATCCAGCTACTGCTAAACTTTTAGCAGACGCTTTAGCAGATCAGATTAGAGCAGCAGAGATAGAGATCGATACAGTTTGTGCACCCGCTATAGGTGGACTTATTGCAGGCTTTGTACTTGCTCAATCACTAGGGGCTAGGTATATATTTACCGAACGCGTAGACTCTAAGATGGCTCTTAGAAGAGGCTTTAATGTGCACAGAGGTGAGCGCATACTTATCTGTGAAGATATCATTACAACAGGTGGCTCAGCCATGGAAGCAAGAGCTGCTATTGAGTCTCTTGGTGCAACCGTAGTGGCATTTGCATCACTAGCCAATAGAGGCTTTTGTAGTAGAGAAGGCAGCAGTAAGCCCGATAAAATAGAGTGTAAACTACCAGAAAATTTGCCACTATTTGCACTTGCTGATTTTGATTTTGAGATGTATGCTCCAGATGATTGTCCACTATGTAAATCTGGCAGCATAGCAGTTAAACCAGGCTCAAGAGGATAATATTTTGCAAGTTAGCAAATACAATGCAAATGGTAATGATTTTATCATCTACCATACATTTGCCAAAAAAGATCACTCGGATGAGGCGCGCAAGATATGTAATCGCCAATACGGCATAGGTGCAGATGGGCTCATAGTACTTCTACCACATGACAGATACAATTTTGAGTGGCAATTCTACAATAGCGATGGCTCAAATGCTCACATGTGTGGCAACGGTAGCAGAGCAGCAGCACACTACGCCTACACAAACTCTCTTGCTCCATCAAGCATGAGTTTTCTTACAGAAGCTGGGGTTATAGAGGCAGAAGTAGAGCACAACATGGTTCAAAGTGATCTAACAAGTGCACAACTACTAGATCAAGACATCATACACAATACTAGATCTTGGTGGCTTATAGATACTGGCGTACCTCATCTAGTAGCTATAGTAGAAGATATAGTAGAGTTTGATCTTAAAGAGGCAAGAGAGCTTAGAGAGAGATATGACGCTAATGTCAACATAGCATACATCTTAGATGACACCTCCATAAAAGTACGCACCTATGAAAGAGGCGTAGAAGCTGAAACACTAGCTTGCGGGACTGGTATGGCAGCTTGTTTTTTTAGAGCACTTAAAGAGAAAAAAGTATCAGAACAGATTAGAGTCTATCCTAAAAGCAATGAAACGCTCTATCTATCTCAAGAGAGCTCAAAGATTAGACTCAAAGGTGAAGTAGAGCTAGTTTTCACAACAGATGTTGTAAAGTTTTTCTAGTCCCTATCACTTGGCACTGTAAGATTAAAAAATTCTGCTGCTTCTAGCCCATCTTTATCTAAATCACTATCTTCTTCTATGGCTTTTTCTGCTCTATCTCTACAGTATTTATACAGTATAGACCTAGCGCTATCCTTATTGTGTATAAACCCAAGACCACTGAACTGATATGGCTCCTCTTGCTCTATACACAAAAGTGTCACATCACACTGCTCCTCTAGAACATCTACAAGCTCTCTATAGCTTATGTTAAACTCTGCACAGTGCCAGCCTATGCTCTCAAGCTCATCGTCACTAAACTCACCTATGCCATCAGCGGAGGTATCATCATAGTCTGCTCTTTTTTGATTGATCTGTATAATCTGCTGCCAAGCTCCAGATGCTTTAATGAGAGCACTGTCTTGCTCCTCTACAACTCTATATTCTCTACCTAACATCTGCTCAATAGTCAAATTTTTATGTGGTGCTACAGTAGATGACTTAGAGACTTTGGTACTTTGAAAGATCAGTATATCATCATGACCAAATGGCTCATACACTATATCTCCCCGATATGTAATACCAAACTCTTTAAAGCTTGTAAAGGCTTGTAGAAGAGCATCTCTCTGCACTACTACAATCTCTTCTAGAAGGTTAATCTTTTGCATATTTTTATCCATTTTTTTGAAAGTATTGTACCATGAGTATAGCTTATGCTCAAAGATTAATCTCTGTCAAAAAGCTCACAGCGACTATATGTAAAACAATACATAGTATCTATTAAGCCGCATGAAGAATTATAGATAAAAAAATATTATATTAAACTCTTAGCTATATCTTTAGCATCAAATCCAAACTTCTTAAATAACTGCGCGGCTGGTGCACTTGCTCCAAATGTATCCATACCTATGACTCTATCTGCTAAGCGATACCACTCCAAGCCTCTAGCTGCCTCTATGGCTACCTTCAGTGTCTCTTTATCGATGATAGAGTCCATATACTCTCTCTCTTGCTCTATAAACAGATCATAACATGGAACACTCACCACAGCAGCACATACGCCTGCTCTTTTAAGCTCATCTTTTACCTCAAGAGCTAGTGACACTTCTGAGCCCGATGCTATAAGTGTGATGGTTGCATCTTTGCTAGCGCTAAGCAGATACCCGCCTCTACTCGCATCACCCTTAAGTGCTTTTGGCAGTACAGGTAGGCTCTGGCGTGAGCAGACAAATGCTGATGGTGAACTCTTCATCTGCAGAGCAACCTGCCATGCAACAACATTTTCTGCACCATCTGCTGGTCTCCAGACATAGAAGTTTGGAAGAGCGCGAAATTGGCTTAGTTGCTCTATGGGCTGGTGCGTTGGTCCATCTTCGCCAACACCTATGCTGTCATGTGTCCAGATAAAAAAGTTCTGTATCTTACTAAGTGCCGCAACTCTAGCAGCAGGCTTTAGATAGTCGCTAAATACAAAAAATGTTGCGCTAAAAGGCATAAGATTTCCATATAGCGCCATCGCATTTGTAATGGCAGCCATAGCATGTTCGCGGATACCAAAACGGATATTTTTGCCCTTAGGGAACTCTCCTAAGTCTTTAAGTTCAGTCTTGTTTGATGGTGATAGATCTGCTGAACCACCTAAAAATCCAGGTAGTGCTTTAGCTATAGCATTGACTATTTTGCCATTTGTATTTCTTGTGGCATCTGCGCTATCAAACTCTGGGTACTTTATGCGTGAGAAGTCTGGATTATTGAGTGCATCCAATGCCTCATTTTGCTCTACAAGTGGTAGAGTAGCTAGAGAGTGAATCCACTTACGCATCGCCAAATCACCTTGTTGCAAAGCGCATCTAAAGCGCATAAGCACATCATCATCAACAGCAAACTTTCTATCTGGATCAAATCCAGCAGCACGCTTTGCTTCTGCTATCACCTCAGCACCAAGAGGTGCACCGTGTGAGTGGTGAGAGCCCTCTAATATACCAGCTCCCTTAGCAATAATGGTATTGGCAATGATGATTACAGGAGCACTGCAGCTCTTAGCTTCAGTGAATGCGCTATCTATCTCATCAAAATCGTGACCATCTATCTCTAAAACTCTCCAACCCATAGAGCTAAAGCGTTTTGGCATATCTTCACTTATGCTTATATCTGTTGAGCCCTCAATGGTTATCTTGTTTGAGTCATAGATCAAAATTAGATTGTCAAGGTTATTGTGTCCTGCTAAAGAGCAGGCCTCATAACTAATACCCTCTTCAAGATCTCCATCGCCACACAAGCAGTAGACTTTGTGATCTATAACTTTTGCGCTATCGCTATTGAGCTGTGCTCCGATATACTTAGCAGCCATGGCAAAACCTACTGCATTAGCTACGCCCTGCCCAAGTGGTCCTGTTGTGATCTCTATACCCTTAGTGTGTCCATTTTCTGGGTGACCTGGAGTGAGTGAGTCTAACTGACGAAACTCTTTTAGATCAGATAGCTCAAGACCATACCCCCAAAGATAATATAGTGAGTAGATAAGAGCTGTGGCATGTCCACCTGAAAATACTACTCTATCGCGATTTAGCCACTCTGGATTGTCTGGGTTGTGCACTAAATGCTCACTCAATACCACTGCAATATCTGCTAAACCCATAGGTGCTCCAGGGTGTCCTGAAGAGGCTTTTTGTACCATATCACTAGCTAAAAAACGGATTGTATCTGCCATCTTCTGGCGTAAATCTACTCTACTCAATTAAGACTCCTTATGTCTGTTTATATATCTTAGAAGAAGAGGATTTAGCTCTGACTTTAGATCTTCATCAAAGCCCTCAAGGGACTCCTCTACTCTTTTAGCCACACTATCTGCTTGAGCATGTGCGCCGTCTAAACCAAGCAGAGTTACAAAGCTATTTTTGTTATCATCTACATTTGTATTTTTTAGTGCCTGCTGTGTAGTTTGTGTAACATCTAGTATATCATCTTGTATCTGAAAAAGTAGACCAAGATCTATGCCAAACTCATATACTCTATCTGCTAAACTCTTTTTTCCAACTATAATAGCTCCCATCTGTAGTGAAGCTGCTATGAGCTTAGCTGTCTTATTGATGTGTAAAAACTCAATATCTTCCAGCTTTAGTGCAGAATTCTCAAAATAGCAATCAATAGCTTGACCAAGAACCATACCGCTAGCCCCACCATTGGTTGCTAAGCTCTCTATGAGTTTAATGCGCACTCTATCTGAAAATGGTGCTCTACTCAATAGCCTAAAAGCCTCCGTATTGAGCGCATCACCTGCCAATATAGCAGTGGTCTCATCATATCTTGCATGTAGTGTAAGCTCACCTCGTCTTAGCTGCGCATCATCCATAGCAGGTAGATCATCATGTATAAGTGAGTATGTGTGAAGTAGCTCTATAGCAAGTGCAGCATGATTTGCTCCATCTAGCAGTAGTGGATTATAGGCCTTTACAACACCAAGAAGTAACGCTGGACGAAATCTTTTTGCTTTAGCCTGAAGCATAATATTTAGTGCATTATTGTAGTGTGGGTGAAAACTATCTATATGAAAAAGATTTGCATTTAAAAACTGCTCAAACTGCTCCATGAAGATACTCTAAGAGGTGGCAAATGGATTTATGCCACCTAGCATACCCATAGCAGAGCTTTTTTTGTTATCTTCTACCATCTTGTAAGCATCATTAAAACTAGAGATAAGAAGTATCTGAAGAGACTCTTTATCTTCTAGTAAAGAGTCATCTATATTTAGATCTATACACTCACCTTTTCCATTAACAACAAGCTCTACCACTCCACCTCCACTCTTAACAGTAAAGGTTTTGGATGCCATCTCATCTTCTAGCTTTTTAGCACTCTCTTGCATACCCTCTAACATCTTGCTCATATCGCCCATGTTGAGATTTTCAAACATCTAAATATTGTCCAATATTTTATCTATGTTATTATCTTCATCTACAAGGACTACACACGGCTTATATGCATCTAACTCACTACTCTCATAAGTGGCGTAAGCTACAATGATGATCTTATCACCCCTGTGTACTTTTCTAGCGGCTGCACCATTCAAGCAGATATCTCTTTGACCTCTCTTGCCTAGGATGATATATGTCGAAAATCGTTCACCATTATTGATGTTGAGTATCTCAACTTTCTGTCCTACTCTCATCTTTGATGCCTCTAGCAACTCTTCATCGATTGTGATAGAACCTACATAGTTTAGGTTTGCATCAGTTACTGTTGCACGGTGAATCTTACTATAAAGCATCTCAATAGTCATAATCTTACCTCTTCATCTGCTCTTGCATAGTAGCAGCGGCAATAGGCTCATCCCAAAGCTCACTATCTATAACATACTCATCGACTACATTACCGCCTATGATATGCTCATCTATAATACGATCAATCTTCTCTTTTGTCAAAGAGACATACATGGTATGTCCAGGCTCTACTAACATAACAGGACCAGCGTCACAACGGCTAAGACAAGCTGTACGGATAGGTTGAACCGTACCCATAATCCCTTTTTGCATTAAAGATTGTGCTAGGTATCCAAATAGATCCTGCGTCTGTGGGCTAACACAAGACGGTTTTGGCATGCCAGGAGGTGCTGACTGCTCACACTTAAACATATAAAAAGCTGGTTGCGCTAAACCCATAATAATCTCTCCAAAAAAATATTTTCCGTATTATACCTAATCTTACACTTATGTTTAGTTATCATTTTACATATAACTCTATAGTATTATTGATATCATATCTTGTGGCTCTGATTGTGATAGTGCCATTTTTATCTCCGCTATAGAGTGTGCCATTTTGCTCTAAGCTTAAGTTGGACTCATCTGGACTCTCCACAATGCTCCAGCTAACATGGCTACTGATATCTGCAGTATAGTTATCTTCAAAGCTGCCAGTTGAGCTCAACTGCACATAGCTCTGAGTAGAGATATTTAGCTCATCTGTTGTGATCTGTATCTCTTTTAAGGCCACTACATCAAGGGTTGTACTATCGCCAAGACCCCTATACCACCCATGAATCTCTACTACTCCGCCACCACTAACACCAGAGATCACTCCGCTATCTGTAACGGTTGCTATGGTTGTGTTTGAAGAGTCATAGAGGATTGCGCTGGTAATATCTATCTGGCTTCTATCTGTATCAAAATATGCAATTGCGCTCATCTGTGCAGTATCTGTAGAGTAGATTTTGCTACTATTGACATCTACTTTGATGCTCTTGATATCAGATATGGCAGGAGTATTACTACTATCTCCACAACCAGACAGTAGTAGCGCTACAGTTAGCATGACTAATCTAAACATTCTCTCTCCTAAAATCTGTAGTTTACACCTATATATGGCTCTACACTTCTTGAGCTACTTCGCTCTTTTGAGCCAACATAATCGATGCTCTCCCAACTTCTATTTTGAAACAAAAGAGCAAACTCTAGGTCAAAATCTACTCCAATATCTACAAATACTCCGCCACCAGCAAATAGCGCACTATTGCCAAGTGAGTTCTGTAGTGTTCGATCTATAGCAAGGTCTCCAGCACCAAAACCTACCTTGAAAAAGGGATATATGCTCCACCCTACATCAAATGCTTTTACAAATGCCACATCAAGATAGATCATCTGAGCATCTTGATCTGAAAAGATGTTTTTATCGTATCCGCCAAATCCAAGCCCAATCTCAATGGCATAAGCTCTGATGTCACCATATCCAGCCTTTAGCTTTACTGCGCTAAATATGGCCTTTGTATCTTGCGATGAGCCATCTGCATCTGTTAAGGTAAAGTACTCTGTTGTGCTAACCGCTCCAGCTCCAAAGTTTACAGTAGCTTCTGAAAATAGCAACATTGGTGTTAAAAATAGTATCAGTACAGCTGTTCTCAACTGGCATCTCCTTTGGCTATGATCTCTCTTGCAATAGCTCTATCATCAAACTCAAACTTTGTATCGTAGATAATCTGATACTCCTCATCACCTTTGCCAAGTATGAGTACAGCTTCATTCTCTTCTCTGTTCTCAATTGCCATCTCTATGGCTTTTTTACGATCTAGCTCTATGACTACATTGTCTCTATGCTCAATGCCCTCTAAGATGTCAGCAACAATACTAGATGGATCTTCAAATCTAGGGTTATCACTTGTTATATAGATCTTTGATGCCAATCTGCTAGCAACTCTACCCATACTAGCTCTTTTTGAACGATCTCTATCTCCTCCAGCACCAAAAACTACAACTATATCCTTATCTCTTAGCGTATTTAACACCTCTTTGATTCCATCGGGAGTGTGAGCAAAATCGACAATAACAAGCGGATCACTACTCACAATCTCCATACGCCCACTAACTCCACCAAATCCCTCAACAGCCCTGCAGACTAGATTGAGATCTTGCTGTGTCAACTGATGTACTGTAGCTATAGCACACAATAGATTATAGAGATTAAAAAGTCCATATAGATCACTACTAAGTGTACAGGTCTGCTCAAAGTGTTGCACAACTGCATCTATACCTCCACTCAAAGAGTAAGCACTAGCTCTATAGCTTGCGCTCTCATCTACTGCATAGGTGTATGTATTGGCTATGTTAAACTTAGCATGACTCTCATCTTTGTTTATGATCTTTGCGCTACTATCTGAAAAGAAGCTATTTTTAACTTCACGATAAGTCTCTATATCACCATGGTAATCTAGATGATCTTGAGTGATATTGGTTAGAGCTTTTATGGCAAACTCTATCCCTTCACATCTATTTTGAGCTATAGCATGTGAGCTAACTTCCATGATAAAAAAGTCACACTCTGCCCTTACTGCTTGGTAGATGTGTCTATAGGTATTGAGAAGCGTAGGTGTTGTAAGGGTGTGTGTCTCTAGCTGCTCATCATTTATAAAAAACCCACGAGTTCCCTGAAGAGCAGCCTTATAGCCAAGATCTAGTAACATCGAATAGATAGCACTAGCTGTTGTTGTTTTGCCATTGGTACCTGTTATGCCAACAATCTTGATGCGATCAAGCCCAAATAGATGTGAGATCTGCGCAGGCTTCAATATAGCAGGAGCGCCTCTACTAAGAGCATCTTTTAGGTATCTGGTATTGAGCGATGTCTGCACAAATGCACATCTACTATCACACTCTAAAGAGTTCTCTGTTAGATACTCAAACTTATCTGATGATATAGCTACCTTCAAGAGCTCTGCTCTGATAGGGTCTGAAGTATATGTCTTAGCTTCTCATCGCCTGGGTACATCGATAGGGCAGACTCTATATAGTTAAATGCCATCTGCGTAAAACCATTTTTACTCAATAGGTCTAAAAAATCTATAAAATCATCTTTTTGGGTGATAAGAACCTTTGTTGAGAACATGATATTTTCAAAAACTCTTCTAAAGTCTCCACTTTTTTTTACAAGTGTCAAAAACTCATCGTACATAATGCCATCTTCATAAAGCATTCTATTTTTCATAGGTTCTTGCAGAAGTGGTATGAGCTGATCTAGCGTGCCGTCTAAACTCTGTAGTATCTCAGATATTACGGTATCCGCCGACTCGCTAGACTCTTCGCGCAGTATCTCATAGTAGTCAAAAAGTGCTTCTGCTACCATCTCTCCACTCATCGCCATCTCTGCTAGTATGGCTCTATTGTACGCCTCTTTAGAGTCTGGAAAATGTTTTAGCACAAGAGCATATTGACGCAGTGCTTGATCATACTGCTCCTGCGTAAAACTCTCATTGGCAAGTGCTAAAGTTTTATATTTGCTAATAGGCTTCACAACCTTAAACCCTTTGATTGTAGTTATTATATCTTTTATTATAGCATCTTTTTGCTACCGCTTAGATAGCAGATCTATATATCCATCTGATTTTCCATACCAACAGGTAGGTTTATGACACTAAGCTCTGGATGGATGTCCATCCTAAGTTGCCTCTCTACTCCATATTTGAGTGTTGTTCCAGAGCTACTGCACCCAACACAAGCGCCACCAAGCTGTACATATACAACCCCTTTTTTAATTCCCAAAAGCTTAATGTCTCCACCATCTAGCGCCAATGATGGACGCACTTTATCGATCGTATTTTTAACTGGCTCTTGAAGCTCATCATCTGTAAACGGAATCATAAAAAACCCTATATTAAATTGTTAGTGTTAAAGTATTGTAAAGTGACTTAATAGCCAATAAACAATCAATGTTAGTTTTATCAATATGGTACAATTATGGCTACAGAAGCTCCATAAAGATCTATTTTTTAGTGTTGGTGAAAAATATATTGTTATATGATGTTTATTATGTAGAGGTTAGTAGTTGTAGATTTAGCAGAAGCGAGAGCTTCTACTGTTATATTACCCGCATTTACCAGGAGCACACTTCATAGCAGGTGCCTCTTTAGGCTCATCTTTTTTTGATTCGCAATCACATTTTTCTGCTTTGTTCTTAGCACTTTTAGCAGCACATTTTTCACACTGCTTGCCATCTTTACAATCAGCACATGTCTGATCTGCAGCTTGCATACTCTTTTTAGAGTGGTCACAATTTGGATTGCCCTCACATGCATACACAGATGTTGCACCAAGCGTTGCAAACAGTGCAAACACAACGGCTAACACTCCCAATTTAAATGATTTCATAACTCTTCCTTTCAAGTTTGGATAGCGAAAGTCTACCTTTTAAAAAACAATGAACAACTAACAGTTACCATATAGATTAGATGCTATTTTGGGCTTTTTTCTGTATCATTTTGATCGCTATCATCACTAAAATAACCTCAAATAGTGAAGCTAAAATAAGAGCATAATAGTGAAGCTCATCTATACTTTTATTGTTGTATGCTATGGTGGTTAGGGCTATGAGTAGTGTTAGTGGCATAGCGTGGCTTAGACCATGTAAAAGGGCATTGCGCCAACCTAAAGTTGTAGTAAAAAACTGTGTTGCGATAACTCGTATACCTATCATAACAGATGTAATAAGCAGAGCCTTTTCGATCAGTCCAGGCATCATAAGAGCCTCTAGTTTAAAAGTTGAGCCTATGTAGATAAAAAATATAGGTACTAAAAACCCAAATCCAAAACTGCCAAGCTTTTCAGGTAGCTCATCTTTATGTTCAAAAAATGTAGGTATGAACATACCAGCTATAAATGCAGCAAACGCAAGCTCAAGATGCAGATACATCATCACAACAAGTAGTAGAAGCAAGATCCCCATTGAGAGCCTGATATCTTTGTCTTTATTATCATCATGAGGCATTAGAGCTGTTGAGACTTGCGGAAACCACCAGAAAAATAGCTGCAAAAGCCTAAATATCAGTATGATAACAAACATAAAGATTACAAGTGTAGCTATGATCCTAGCTAGATCAAAACCGACACCAAACTCTAAAATTGCTGATGATAGCGTAAGCAGAGCAATAGAGATCACCTCACCAATGCCACCAGCAGTCATAGAGAGCGTAAGCCATGGTGTTTTACCATACTCCTTAGTAAGAGCAGCAACCAGACCAACCGATATGAGAGGCAGAAGTACTATAAAAATAAGGCTAAATCCAAAGTACCATACTGCTAAAACAGATAGCGCATAAAGGGCAGTAAGATAGAGCGCAATACCTTTTACAAGGGCGCGCTCTATACGCATAACTGTCTTAATATTGATCTCAGTACCTGCTAGAAACATAAGATAGATAAACCCAACTTCAGCAATAAACTCAAAATGTTGCTCACCATATAAAAAACCGGCATACCCAAAGATCGCACCAAGAATGATCTCAATAGGTGTTGTTGGGACATTAGTAACTTTGGCTATATATGGGGAGAGTATGACTATAAAAGCTATAGTGGCTATAAGTACTATGTAATCTTCAATCATATCTATACATCACTTGCTATCTCAAATCCGAGTGATTTTATGGTCTCTAGATCGCTTCCGCACTCTGCCCCTTTGGTTGTAAGATAATCACCAATTACTATCGCATTTGCGCCAGCTTTAAAGATATCGCTCCACCTATCTGCAAATGTGATCTCCCTTCCTCCAGCAACCATCACTCTATCAGCACCATTGACTATCTCTTTAGTAAGAGATATCAGCTCCAACGCCTCATCTACTGATAATGGCTCTGGGCTTAGTGGAAGAGATGGGTTTGGGTGGTAGAAATTTATAGGTACAGATACTGGCTCTAGACTGCGTATGGACTCTAGCATACTCACTCTATCTTTACGACTCTCACCCAATCCAAAAATACCTCCACTTATGAGCTTTAGTCCAGATCTATTGACATTTAGACATGTCTCATAGCGCTCCTGCCAAGAGTGTGTTGTACAGATATTGCTATAGAACTCTTTTGAGGTCTCTAAGTTGTGATTGTAAGCTTTTATGCCGGCATCTTTTAGTGTGATAAGCTGTTCTAGCGTTGCTGTACCATTGCAAGCTATAAGTCTTAGTCCATCAACTCTGCTATTGATAGCATCAGCACACTCACAAACAAACTTCAATATCTTCTCATCGAGAGCTTTATGTGCACTTACCAAGCAAAAACCAAGTGCACCACTACTTTTAGCTTTTTGCGCCTCTTGCACAACAAGCTCTATGGGTTTTTGAGTATATCTATCTATCTTAGCACCATGTTTTACACTCTGGGTGCAAAATTTACAGTCCTCACTACAGGTTCCGCTATTGATATTGCATATTGCGCATAAAAATACCTTCATTTTACACCTCTGATAAAGGTGTGTGTCTCTAAGTTAAACTCTCTATCTTTTAGAGGTCTTGAGTACTGTGAGACTATAAAACGATCATCCAACACCTCTAACATAGCACACTCACTTACAGGCTTTGAGCGTGCACACACCTCACCAGAGTTAAGATACAAAGAGTTCCCTTTAAACTCTACACCAAACTGATGAGTATGTCCATATATGATCACCTCTGCATCAGCGCTCATATAAAATGGAAGATGCATGAGTTTAAAGGTTGTATCTGCTAGCTTAAAACTGTATGGCTCTTGCACAAGATTATAGCGGTTATGAACCTCAACTAGATGGGCATCATTATTGCCATATACAGCTACATATTTACGACCACTACTCTGCAACTCTTTAAGAGTACTCTCTTTGACGATATCACCAGCATGGATAAAGAACTCAACACCCATTTTAGATAGATGCTCTATAGCCTCTGATGCTAACTGCTCTTTTTTATGCGTGTCTGAGAGTATCCCTATCTTCATCTACTCTATCTCAACTCTATTTTTACACTTAAGACACTCTGTAACTTTTTTACCTCTAAACTCTCTGTGCACTAAAGTTCCATCACACTTATCTTCTTGACACTTCTGATCAGTTGGTTCAAACTTGGAGATAAACTTACATTTAGGGTAGTTTTCACAACCCCAAAAAGCGCCTCTTTTTGAACGCTTAAAGTGGAGTTTACCGCCACAATCTGGACATGGAGTTTGTGACGCCTTTGGTGCCTCTAGTGGTTTTGTATTTTTGCATTTAGGGTACGCACTACAGGCTAAAAACTTACCATTACGACCGCTCTTAATAACCATGTCGCTACCACACTTCTCACACTTCTCATCACTTGCCTCATCTTGTGGCGACGCTGATGTGTTTCCATCTTCATCTATCTGCTCTGTATATTTGCATTTTGGAAAACCACTACATGCTATAAACTTACCATACCTACCGCCTCTAAGCAGTAGCTCACTATCACACTTAGGGCACTTTCTGCCTATAGGTTCTGCTAGTTTAAGACTTTTAATATCTCTCTTGCCATCTGTAATTTTCTGCATAAATGGAAAGTAAAACTCTACTAATATCTTCTGCCAATCTTCATCTTTTTGTGCAATCTTATCTAGCACCTCTTCCATGTTAGCAGTAAATTTAGCATCTACAATCTCTAAAAAGTGCTTCTCAAGCAGTTCTGTAACCGTAAACGCAACCTCTGTCGGGGTAATTTGGCGCTTCTCTAGGGTGATATAGCTTCTAGCTTGAAGGGTTGAGATAGTCGGGGCATATGTTGATGGTCTACCGATACCTTCACTCTCTAGCTTTTTAATTAAACCGGCCTCTGAGTATCTTGATGGTGGCTCCGTAAAGTGTTGCGTTGGCTTAATGCTCTTAATCTCAACCTCTTCGCCTATCTTTAAAGATGGCAACAGTTTATCTTTATCGTCCGTGCCTAAAAGTGCATAGAAGCCATCAAATACCAACTTACGACCAGTAACTTTATATGTGCTACTCTTAGATAGTAGAGTGATAGAGTTCTGTTCAAATAGCGCATCACTCATCTGGCAAGCCAAAAATCTATTGTAGATTAGACGGTAAAGTTTTAGCTCATCTGGCTTAAGAAATTGAGCTGCAATCTGTGGCGTAAACTCCAACATAGTGGGACGGATAGCCTCATGCGCCTCTTGTGCACCTTTGCTTGTTTTAGTGTAAACTTTAGGTTTACTAGGTAGGTACTTATCGCCAAAATCTCGCCCTATCATCTCCCTAGCAGACTCTACAGCTTCTGCTGCCATATTTAAAGAGTCTGTTCTCATATATGTAATCACTCCAGATGTACCATTTGGAGTCTTAACTCCCTCATAAAGAGTTTGCGCTAACATCATAGTCTTCTTAGGTGATAGGCCAAGCTTACTAGAGGCGGTCTGTTGAAGAGTAGAGGTCATAAATGGTGGTGGTGTTGCGCTCTTTCGTTTTTTACTGTCTATAGATGAAACAGTAAAAGATTCGCCCTGAATACGCTCTGTGATCTGCTCTGCACGCAGACGATTTTCTATGGTTAGTTTTGTGATTTTTTCATCATCAAAACTATATAGATTTGCCTCAATATTTGGTGCAAATATGGTGTCTATGCTCCAGTACTCTTGTGGCTTGAAGGCTTTTATCTCACGCTCACGATCTACTATGATCTTTAGAGTTGATGACTGCACACGCCCACCTGAGAGACCTTTTTGTATCTTTGAGCTTAAAAGTGGTGAGAGCTTGTAGCCAACTATGCGATCTAACAATCTTCTTGTCTGCTGAGCATTAACCCTATCCATATCAAGCTCTCTAGCGGTCTCTAAAGCGTGTTTAATTGCTGTTTTTGTTATCTCATGAAAAACTATACGCGGTAGAGTCAATGGGTCTTTTTTGATGGCATGGGCTATGTGCCAACCTATGGCCTCACCCTCACGATCCTCATCGGTTGCGATATAGACCTCATCTGCCTTTTTGGCAAGTTCTCGTATCTGCTTGACTATAGCGGCATTCTCTTTGGCAACACTATACTCTGGTGTTAAGGTTCGGTTCTCTTCATCTATCTTGATCCCAAAACGGCTCTTTGGAAGATCTCTAATGTGACCTTTTGATGCAATAACCTCATACCCTTTGCCTAAAAAATTCTTAATAGTTCTGGCTTTTGCTGGGGACTCTACTATGATTAGTTTCAAAAAAATTCCTATTCTTGTTAAAATGAGATAGGCACTATACTGAGGGCGCCTTTTGTATGAAAGTGTAGCAGAAATATCCCTATAATAGAAGGATTTAGGTCAAAGATCTATTTTAGAGCTCTCTTTTTTACGATACCAAACTGTTGAGCTCTTATGGTAAGCTCTGTAACAGTCGCCTCTTGGCGCAAATGCAAGATCATATCTATAGCGTCTACTATATCTTGAGTTATGAGATGTTTTGGGCTCATAACCCCAAAATGGAGCTTCTCAAAAAATGGAGTATCAGTCATATCTGGATTGATACAGACAACTCTAACATTATCTTTACGAACCTCCTCAAAAAGTGCTAAAGAGAATGCTCTTAGACCAGATTTTGTAGCGCTATAGATGGAGCTAAATTTTGATGAACGCGTAGCCTCTATGGAGCTGATAAAAAAGATTGCCCCTCCATCTCTTTTCATAAAGCGCAATAGAAGACTAGAGAGCATCATTGGTGCAGTTAGATTGAGTGAGTTAATCTGTGCAATTGTATCTGTATCGATAGACTCAAGTGGATCAAACCTGCCAACACCGGCTGCATTTACAAGAATTGAGATTGGCTGCTCTTTAGCGATGGGTTCTATGGCTGCTTTTACCGTAGAGCTCTGAGTGAGATCTAGCTCTATATGTCTGTAGTTATCGCAAAATATGCTCTGAGTTCTGCTTACACCAAAAACCACATAACCTTGCTCTAGAAGATAAGTGGCTATCGCCTCTCCTATGCCCGATGATGCGCCTGTCACTAGTGCATATTTGGCTCTAGTCTGTTTTATCACTTGTCTCTATAGTGTAGTGTGGCTGCTGTGAACTATCTTTGGCAACACTAGCTGACCTCATGCGTGAGACTCTTTTTTTGACACTTTTACCAATCTTTGCGCCACTTATAAGCATAGAGCCTATAAAAGATAGTATAAATGAGCCTATAATCCAAGTCTTTATAAAAGCCATATTGCTCTCTGAGTTAACAGCTTCATAAAGCATGATAAGATCAGCCTCACCTGTAATGAGCACTAAAAGAGTGTAAAAAAGTATATATGGCGTGACAAAGAGCAGCAAAAAGACCACAAAGATATTAACATCAACACCCTCCTCTTCCACATACGACTCTTGCATATCTTATACTCCTTTTATGATAGTAGTATAACATAAAAATTTTATGCATACCCTTATCTCTGCCAAGTATGGATCTTCTCTCTACCCATATATCGCGTTGCAATCTCTGTTAAGGTGTGCAGTATATCTCTCTCTATTTGAGGCGGATATGTTGCTATCTGATCTTTTACACTGTATGGATAAAATGCCAACTCACTTGAGCGCACTCTTTTCATTGTACGCAGATGAGCAGAGCTAACTCTAAAGCTGCCAATAGTAAGTGAGTGCAGAGAGTTTGCATCTATCTTTGCAAACAGTATCTCTAAAAGATTCTCATAATCAGATCTAAAATCTGGTGTGTATATAACAGGATCAATACAGACTCTAACCTGCCAACCAGCACTGATAGCTAGCTCTATAGCTAAGATACGCTTTAGAAGCTGTGGGGTGTGCGACTCATACTTATCTATGATCTTAGATGGCGAGAGCGTCCAAGCCAAAACAGTATTTTGGTTGGGTTTAAGATCTAAGATCGCTCTAAAGTTAGCACTTTTAGTTCGTATCTCAAGATGTAGGTTTGGCTCTTGTGATGCTAACTCTATCCAAGCTCGTGTATGAGCTGCAATACTCTCAATAGCCAAAGTATCAGTATCGTATGAGACTGCTATGAGTGTTGGTTTATCAAGATATGCTCTTGAGGCATCTAAAAAATCTTCGATATTGACAAATATTACGCTGTTGGAAGATCTATATAACCCCTGAAGATAGCAGTATGAACACTCATACATACACCCCAGTATGGAGGGTGCATAGAAGAACTGCTCAAATCCAAAGCTGTCGCTATATTGTGAGCCCCTATAGAGAAAAGGGGTCTCTTTTTTTGCCAATATCAATTTTTTGCTATAAGACTGCATAAAAAAGTCTTGATTTGGTCTATTGAAAAGATCTTTATAGTGCTCTATCTCTACAACAACTGAACTCTTTAATCTGTTACATATCTGTATGGTTCGCGGATGCTGCATCACACTTCTCTCTACATATATGTGTGAAAAGAGCTTAGCTGGTGAGCTGGTTGAGAAATCTTTCAAGTAGCTCCTTTTTCTCTTTTTTATGCATCTTAGTAGTAGGTAGCTCTATGTTGTCTGGAAGATTTTTCTTATTTTTAAGCTTAAAGTAGCTACTTGCATCTGTAAGTAGATCGTATTGACTTTTTGTAAAAAAGCTCCTTAATCTCTCCAGTCGTCTCATCTCATCTTCATCAAATACAAAATCAGATCTAACCATAGATAGTGCGCTCTGCACAGTCTCAAATACCATCTTAGCACTACTTCTCATTAGCTCTTCACACACTATTTTATTGATGCTATCTGGCTCAAAGTGGTCTGATACAATCTTTATAAAGAGTAGCTGATTTGCACTCAAAAAGCGTGCAGCAGCGCAGTATATACCAAAAGATTCCATATCAATAGCTGTAGATCTATCGCTACTACATGGCTCATCAACCGTCCGCAAGCTCACCTCTTGAACTGAGTGTCTAAAGAGTATGTCTGGATATCTGCTCCTATCCTCATAGAGCAGTCTATTGGCAACTAAAATAGAGCCTATAGCATAACTCTTTGGTGCTGCACATATGCCTACGCTAAGAAGCAAGTCATTAGAAGATACTCGACTATACCCAAGTAGAGCAGCTGTTGCAACCATAGCTGACTCTCTACCAATGCCACTAACAATAAGCATAGCCTCCTCTCCCACAAAAAATGGGTACGGAAGAGTGTTGCTTAACTTTAGACCATAATGCTCAATAAAAA
>Ga0256834_1000626_pt1 | contig 25124 bp, 31 predicted proteins | sample 4281140metaG_FD_190536 | JGI IMG/M metagenome (GOLD analysis project Ga0256834, IMG submission 190536) | Hydrothermal vent microbial communities from East Pacific Rise, Pacific Ocean - 4281-140 | ecosystem: Environmental > Aquatic > Marine > Hydrothermal vents | place: Pacific Ocean: East...
TGCTGCTCGCAATATGGTGACCGTAGATGCCCGCGGTTATGTATACCCCTGCCATCGCTTTGTTGGATACTTTAAAAGAGGAAAAGAGCAGCAAATCGGCCATGTATCAGCCGGGTTTTATTCCCAACGAAGGAGTTACTATATTGAGAGTAACCATATTAAATCACACAAGGGTTGTGGCAATGCACTGTCTCATAAACTCCATGAGTTCGCCATAAAGTGTACTAACTGTGCTTTAACTTCAACCTGTGGAAGCAACTGTATAGCAGTAAACGAGGCAATGACTGGAGATGCGCAGACTCCTGACGCAATCAACAGGATCTTTGCACAAATCCATGCATCATGCCACCTTCATCAGTTTTCCGACAAAAACTAAATTTTTGAAGATTGATGAAACAGCGGAAAACGGCAACGGGGCGGGCCGTTTTCCGTAACTGTACTCAAATTAATCTCAGGAGGAGAACATTATGAAAGACAAAAATCACAAGGAACTCTCTCAGGAACTATTTGGAAATACGCCAAAAGAAGACCTGCCTTCGGTTGATCAGGTACTCAAAGCACTGGAAGTTGCAAAAGGAACCAAATTCAGAATCAATCCTGGTCTGCTTGAACGCTATGCAAAAGAACGTTCCGAAAACCAAAAGGGTACTTCTGCGGACGAAAAAGGGTGCGGGCGTTGTGATTATGACTGGCATTCCTGTGCAGCCTGTGATGTGCCCAATGATAAATGCACAGAATGCGACGCCTTAGACTGCTATCCCGGAATTGGCGGTGACCATAACTGACTGATAAATGTTTCTCACAAGGGCAACAATAGCAGACACAAGACATATTTCACCTTGTGTACTCCATCAGTATCGGGGTTTTGAATAGTTGAGTAAAAAATAGAGGCTACCACTAAAGAAACCTGACCATCCTTGAAAAGGGCTGGCGTCGACCTGAGAACTTTTATCTACATACCCATTGGACACTACCCAATTAATTCCAACATAACGAAACAGAAAACCAATTATTCAGTATGGAGGATATAGCATGTTACAGACCCTAGTCCTTTCAGTAACCTATAAGTGTCCGATAAAATGCAGATATTGCGGTGTAAATGCCGGTCCACACCGAAAAGAAAAGATGAGTCTTCAAATGATCAAGCGTCTTATTGATGAAGCACACTCTCTTGGGACGGTGGAGGTGGTGGTTTTCACTGGTGGAGAGCCGTTCCTGCTTGGAGAGGATCTTTACAAAGCAGTAAAATATGCTCATGTGCGTAAGCTTCTTACCAGAATTGTTACAAACACATTCTGGGCGACTTCCCGGGATAAAGCGTTTTACATTATAAATCGTCTCAAAGATTCCGGATTAACAGAACTTAATTTTAGTTGTGACGATTTCCATCAGGAATTTATTCCTATTGAGCATATTAAGTGGGCATGCGAAGCAGCAGAGGAAACAGGTATCCCAGCCCTGATTGCATCTAAAGGATTGCGTAAAAGCACTATAACCCCAGGTTACCTTGAAGATTATTTTGAAGGAAAATTAACGCGCTTTCAAAAAGGACAAGAAAACAATAAAAATTATGTTTTCAACTATGGCACAACCGTCCCCGTAGGATGGGAGAGTGAAAAACTCACTGAAAAAGACCTTCTCTGGCCAGAAGATGCCGATTGCTGGAAAAGGCCGTGCCAATCCGTACTGAAAAGCATAGTGATAACCCCTCAAGGAAAATTATCCATTTGCTGTGGAATAGGATCAGAAGAAATACCGGAAACAATAATAGGAAGTACACATGACTACTCCCTTCTTGAACTGTTGATCAGGGCCAACAATGATCTCATCATTAACTGGCTAGCACTGGAAGGACCTTATGGGATCAAAACTTTCATTGAAAAAAGAGCATCCGACATCACCTTCCGAGATCGATATGTCAATAACTGCCACCTCTGCCATGACATCTTTTCCAGAAAAGATGTCAGAACTGTACTCTCGAATTCAGTTGAAGATATGGTGCCAGTATTGAGCCTCGAACGAGCCTGGGTTGAAAACCATCGGGATGAACTTGGGGGGAAAGCAACAGACAAGCCCATAACTGAACAGTACCAAGCTTCAGCTTAATCAGTTGAGTGAGTGAGCTGGTTCATCTTCATTTATTTAACTGTGTGACCGAAATTGATCCCTCACAGTTGTGCTGGCAACATCCATACAATGGGACTGATAACTGCTCCAGTTGAGCATAACTGAGTATCGTTGGTCAGCAGCGATCTCATAATCAAAAACGGGAGAATATCATGATCACAGCAGAAACATGTTAATTGCTATTGTCAGTGAATTTTCACACCAACTTGATGCCGTGACGAGAACCATGAGTCACTCGTTCAAACAAAAGGAGGCTGAACAATGACCAAAGTAACTGTTTCAAAGAGAATTTCGAAAGATATTAGTCTTGATGTGAAACGAATGAAAAATTTACTTACGATTATTGAAAACAACCCCGATCGCTATGATAAATTTCTTAAGAGCCCCACTCAAGACCTGCTTGAATTTGGCATTGATCTTGAGAGATATGCTTCAAAGAAAATGCCATCAAAAGAGATAGAATACGAAATCACTACCATGGCCAGGCAAGCAGTTGAGAAAAGTTTAATGGAAAGATTACGGCCAATAATCGACATGGTTGCTGCGACTTCTTATAGCCAAAGTACAGAAACTTCCTATGAATACAATTTCGATAATTCTTCGAGTACAGACTATAAGTACGAAAGTCATACAGGAACAGAACGGGGAACATTCTCAGAGACCAGTAGAGGCAGCGCAACTGATAGCGATACGAGATTTTCGGGTTTTTCAACTTCTACGCTGGTGGAACTATTACGGGGACCACTTATCAATGAGTTAGCGCTGGACAGGATGCTTGCCCAAATGGAAAAAACACTGGATTATGCGGCTATAAAATCTGGCAGGACATGACACTGTCCGACAATTAGCCGAATGAAAAACTTTCTTTTTTATCCTGTCGGCCTGTTCCTGTCCACATTGAACCGAAGTACATTGAACCTTTCGACTCAGTGCGGGCAGATTCTAAAAAAGATTTTTCTTTGAGCTTTTTGCAGGTACTTTCCGATACATCCTGCTTGGAAGACCGTCAACATAGACGCCTTCCAGGTAGGAGAGTTTTCTGGGAAGCTGCTTCACCGTTCCTCTGGTGCTCAGGAATGTGGCCCGGCTGCCAACCGTAAGGGCACCCAGTGTGTTCATGGCAAAAAAGGAAGCCCCATTTTCTGATGCACAACAGATCGCCTCTTCCAGTGAATACCCGGCCTTCATAAAGAGTTTTATCTCTTCAACCATGGACTCACCATGGAGGATCCCGGCACACCCCGCACCTGTTCCCACAGCCGTCAATACACCAATCCTTCTGGCCAGCCGCAGCTGTTCCAGCTGCTCGGAAAGTACTTTTTTCCAGAAGGTCTCCGCCCCCGGTATTGCTTTTCCCGGTGCCACATATCGCTGCGAGAACCTGCAGCACACCTCACCGCCGGAGCTTGAGCCATCCAGAGAATTTTTTGCCCGCACCACACTGGGAATCCATAACACTTCGTCCGCAGCCATTTTTCGGAGGTTTTCCTCCCCCATACCGTACCCCTGTTCTATGGCATCGCAGCCCAGCTCGAGGGCTTTTTTAACGGCCCGCACTCCATTTGCCACCGCCACGGTTTTCCCAGCATTTCCCCTGTGCAGACTCGCTTTCATATCGTTCAGGTCCAGGTGTGGATCCAACTGCCCACCCCCTTCAATGTTTCCCGACAAGAAAATTCTTCGATACTGCATGCTACTGCTGCTGTCTTCTGCTGTCCCGCCCCTGTGTTCACCCGTCCGGGCAGACAACCTGATATCAACAATGTTCCCAGCTTTCATTTCATTCCTGCAATGTTTCATCAGGTCAGGCAACTCATCATCAACCGCCAGACCCAATACCCCATAGCCGTGGCAATATCGAATATGCCGTTTCAGAGTGGCCGTTTTTACATCCGGCCCGGCTTCTTCAGCTGCTGTACGCACTGCACTTTCCACAGAAGGTGACTGAAGCAGGGAAACACTGCAGTCAACCAGAGCCGGCAGTACAGTACAATGTGACAAATCTTCTACAGAAAGATCCGCATCCGGTGAAAGGTCAGCCGCAGAACCGATATCAGTAATACAACCATCCCTGACTTCCAGAAAAACACCCCTCTTCACACCTGCAGCACTCCCGTCAATGAACCTTCCCACTATTATATATTTTGTTTCAGCCATGAATTTGTTCTCATATACCATTCCTGTTGCACCTCTCTTTCATTCCATTCTTCAATCAGATTGTACCTCAACATGGCAAAATCTGGGAATCATTATTCAATGACAGCATCTGCAAATCACCGGCAATCCAGCATGACAGACACATTATCTTACCGGTATAAATAAATTTTATTGCTTAAGTATTTCTTTTGATATAAACAATATAATACATTGTTGCACCCCACCAAACAGATTGAGAACAGCACACAGGATCTGAATACTCCTGACGGCACAAGTCCTTAATCACAGCCAAGAGGCCAGGCAATGGCAATTTTCAGATGCAATACGTGCGGACACATCCGAGAAGTCGGCAGTGATTATATTGGAAAAACTGTCAAATGCCCGAAGTGTGACCACGTTACAGTCATCCATGACACCATTGCCTTCCTGAAAGCCCTCATCCATAAACACCTGAACCAGGGCAAAGAACTCAAGGCTTTACAAAAACAACTCAGCCCGAAAAATGCGTCCGACAACCCTGCAGAAGATCTCTTACTTGAAGAAATAGACATACACAACACCAGTGCCCTATCCCAGTCCTCGCAACTTGAGCCGATCATACAGTGGTTCAAAAAGAGACAGATAACGCCCCAGGCTCATCCGGAGATGGTAGACACCACAGGTTTCTTTGATGAAATAGCACTCTCCCTCGGCGATAATATTGAGACACTGGGTTTTGTCAGTAGCCAGATAAAGTATATCCAGAACAAAGGCTATGCAAACGTTAAGCTGGACCTCTCCAGGAAATCTCCCGAGGAAATCCGTACCATACGGAAATTCTGCAAAGACCTGCATGATTATTCATTTGTGGCAAAATATTTTTACATCAAAAAAGACAATATTATCAGGCTGACGCTACAGGAAGCCCCGAAAATAAAGGCATTCTTCAACGGCATATGGATGGAGTGGTTCACCCTTATGAAGATGCTAGAGTTTTTCAGCACACAAAAGATCACCCCTTCCTGTGCCAGGGGGCTCAACATCTCCTTTCGCAACGGTACTTCCAATGAACTGGACCTCTTTTTCCTCCTTGAAGAGAAGATCCCGATATGCATCGAATGCAAAACCGGAGAGTTCCGCCATGATATCAACAAATACCTGTCCCTGCGAAAACAGCTCAACATTGACAAAAGTCAGTTTATCCTCTGTGTATTCGGCCTCAGTGCTGAACAGGCCCAGGGCATGACAAGTATGTATGACATAACTTTCGTCAACGAAAAAAACCTCATCAATCATATCCAGACTCTTTTTCCGTAACAAGACCAGGAAGAACTGCTCCCGCATTTCATCTTCCCTTCCTTCCGTCCCCCATTTCATATCTCTCTTAATACTCTCATGAAATTTCATGCGGATTCCCTGCAAAAGTGGTGTTTGCAAATTGACCCGGGAGTTAAAGTGATTACCATATATGCCATATTGGTAAATTTAGATATTTCCTTTAATTTCAGAAAATATGAGTTAAAATAGTATCGGGGAGAACAATTTCCCCGTAAAATCAGTCGGAAGTGAAAATGGAATTCAAAGATTATTATACAACACTTGGCATAGACAGAAATGCCACACAGGATGAAGTGAAGAGGGCATACCGAAAACTTGCCCGAAAATATCATCCTGACATCAATAAAGACGGGGATGCGGAAAAGCGCTTCAAAGAGATCGGTGAAGCCTATGAAGTTCTCCAGGATACAGAAAAAAGAGCCGCATACGACAAATTCGGCAAAGACTGGCAGGCCGGGCAGGACTTCAATCCACCACCTGACTGGGATAACGGATTCGAATTTCATGGCGGTGGTTACACGGAAACAGACGCATCGCAGTTCAGCGATTTTTTTGAATCCCTCTTTGGCGCACAGAACAGAGCCGAACGGCAAGGTCCGTTCGGAGGCAGCCATGCAGGCTACTCCGGAAAAGGCCAGGATCTTCATGCAAAAATCGTAATATCCCTTGAAGACAGCTACAGAGGCAGTAAACAGTCACTTACCCTGCAACGCCCCACCGTTGATGAATCCGGCCATGTGACCACCAAGCCACACACACTGCAGGTAACGATCCCAAAAGGAATCACGGAAGGACAGCAGATCAGACTCAGTGGACAGGGTGCCGCCGGCATGGGCCAGGGACCTGCCGGGGACCTCTTCTTAGAAGTTGCCTTTGCAAAACACCCTCATTTCACACCGGACAACCGTGACATCATGCTCACCCTGCCCATAGCGCCCTGGGAGGCCGCACTTGGGGCAACGGTTCCGGTCCCGACCCTTGGCGGCACAGTAGAGCTGAAGATCCCGCCCGCCTCTCAGACAGGGAAGAAACTGCGTCTGAAGGGACGAGGCCTCAGTTCAGCCAAAGCCACTGGAGACCAGTACGTCACCCTTGCAATCATGGTCCCTAAACCCGTTACCGAAAAAGACAAAGAACTCTATAAAAGCATGAAGAGCAGCATGTCTTTCAACCCCCGCAGCCACCTTGGAGTATGATTATGAACCCGGACCTCCACTGTACTTTTTTTGATGAAGACTGCCGTTACAGCCTCCGTGAACTCTGCAACGTGTGCAATGTCCACGCCCAGTTTATCCAGGACCTGATTGATGAGGGAATACTTTCGCCCCAGGGCCAGCATCCACATGAGTGGCGTTTCAGAGCTGTTGAGATTAAACGTATTCAGATATCCATCCGCCTCCAGAAAGATCTGCGGATTAATCTTCCCGGAACAGCACTGGCCCTTGATTTACTTGATGAGATTGCGCAGTTGCGCCAGAGTAAATCACGACTGGAGCAACTCTACTCCCTTGAAGAGGATACTTGAATCCAGACAGGAACCTCCGGGCTGCTGCCGGCGTAATGACACAAATAGAACATTGTAACATTTTTATATTCTAAACTTTTATTTTATCAAAGGAGCCAAACATGAAACATTCATTCGTTATCCCTGTGATACTCAGCCTCTCTCTTCTCCTCTCCTCCTGCGCCAATGGCCCGAACAAGGCCGGCATGGGTGCAGCGGGCGGTGCGGCTGGTGGCGCGCTTATCGGACAGGCCATTGGCCACAATACGGAAGCCACTCTCATCGGTGCGGCAGTAGGTACCATGCTGGGATACATGATCGGCAACGAGATGGACAAATATGACCGTGAGCAGTTGAATCACGTCTATGAGCGTGGCGTCTCCGGTCAGAGCAATGCATGGAGAAACCCGGACAGCGGTAACCAGTACGTGGTAACTCCTCAACCCGCTTTCACCAATCCCCAGACCCATCAGCCCTGCAGGAAAGCTGAGATCCAAACCATCATTGACGGAAAAAAAGAAACTGCCTACACCACTGCATGTCGTGACAACAACGGCCACTGGCAGCTCCAGTAACTGATATGTATAAAGGCAGCTTTTCACTTTCCACCACAGAGCCGATGCACCTCGTTGACATTACCAGCGAGGTGCAGAAGCAGGTATCGCAGACAGGTATTGAAGAGGGTATCTGCCATCTCTTCAATCCCCATACCACTGCCGGTCTCACCATTAATGAAGGGGCCGACCCTGCCGTGCGAACTGATATTATCAGAGGGCTGCGTGAAATCGTCCCCATTGATTATCCCTATAAACATATGGAAGGCAACTCGCCCTCCCATATAATGGCATCACTGATGGGAGCATCACTCAGTATCATGGTGAGCAGCAACCTGCTCCAGCTTGGCACCTGGCAGGCCATCTATTTTTGCGAGTTTGATGGACCCAGAACCAGAAGTGTCCACTGGCAGCTCCTGGCAAGCTCTTAATTTTTCCTTTTTGTGCACCATGACCCTTACCCCTCATCAAATGTGCTTTGGACTGAACCTGGACCTTGACCGAGAATCATTTGTCTGCTTCATGCAGCTTATGGGCAATGCCGCATTGGCGGAAACCCTTGCCAGTCGCCTCTCCAGTGAAGAAATACAGGATATTGTTCAATACTTTACAGGTGTTCTCAAAAAAAACATGACCGAAGATGAATACCATGAACTGTTTCTCCTTGAACAGTCTCCCCATGCCCATAAATAACGAGTGAAATAACGCCGATGGCATCCGAAATCCTCTATGACCTGCGCAGCTTCATTGAGCTGTTGCGCCATGAAAACCAGCTCCTTGTAGTTACCGAAGAGGTTGACCCGAACCTGGAAATTGCTGAAATCCACCGACGTGTAATTGAGCGTCAGGGACCGGCCCTGCTCTTCACAAATGTAAAGGGAAGTTCTTTTTCTGTGGTCACCAATCTTTTTGGCACTGCAAAACGGCTGGAACTGGCCTTCGGTTCACGGCCGCAGCAGTTTGTCCAGGACCTTGTCAACCTGACTGAATCCATCATGCCGTTTAAGGCAAAAAAACTCTGGGATAACCGCCGTCTTTTCCTGGATGGTATGAAAATCGGCCTGAAAAACAAAAAAACCGGTCCCATCCTCGAAAACTGCCAGTCTCCACCCCGCCTCAACAGCCTGCCCATGCTCACCTCCTGGCACAGTGATGGCGGCGCATTTGTCACCCTGCCCCTTGTCTACACAGAGCACCCCGGCGGTAAAGGTCATAACCTCGGGATGTACCGTATTCAGCGGCACAACGACACAACGACAGGTATTCACTGGCAGATCCATAAGGGGGGAGGCTATCATTACCATGAAGCTGAAAAACTCAATCAGGCCCTGCCCATGACTCTTTACATCGGCGGGCCACCGGCACTCATGCTCTCAGCCATTGCCCCATTGCCGGAGGATATTCCGGAATTAATGCTCAGCTCCCTGCTCATTGGCAGAAAGCTTGATATGACTGCTGACCCGAAGGGTGGACACAGACTGGTTGCAAATGCGGAGTTTGCCGTACGCGGCAATGTTCCACCGCATATCCGCAAACCGGAAGGTCCGTTTGGAGATCATTATGGCTACAACTCCCTGCAGCATGATTATCCCGTTTTCCAGGCATCCCATCTGTACCATCGCAACAACGCCATCTACCCTGCAACCATTGTCGGAAGGCCAAAGCAGGAAGATTACTTTATCGGGGATTTCCTTCAGGATCTGCTCTCACCTCTGTTCCCTCTGGTAATGAAAGGGGTTCGGGAGCTCAAGACTTTTGGAGAAACGGGCTTTCACTGTCTGGCAGCTGCCCGTGTCGCTGACCGCTACCCGCGCGAGGCATTTGCCTGTGGTCTCCGTATCCTTGGTGAAGGCCAGCTCTCGCTGACCAAGTTTCTTATCCTCACTGACGCTGATATCGATATCACCGACTTCCCGGCACTCTGGTGCCATGTCCTTGAACGCATTCAATGGGACAGGGATCTTTTCGTCTTTGCCAACGTCTCCCAGGATACCCTTGACTACACCGGACCATCTGTGAACAAAGGTTCCAAAGCCATGATGATGGGACTTGGAAAAGAAAAAATCCGGGAACTCCCCACTGATTTCTCAGGAAATCCTCCGGAAAAGTGTCGAAAACTCAAGGCATACCTGCCAGGCACCCTGGTACTTGAAACAGACGATTACAGGAGTAGTCCCGATCTTGCAGAACGTATTGCAAAAGATCCGGCACTTCAACAATGGCCGGTCATCATTCTTGTGGACAACTGTGAAGAGGCAACCTGTTCCACCCAGGAATTTCTCTGGACCTTTTTTACACGTTTTGAGCCGGCAGCCGATATCCATGGGGCAAAAAGCACCGTACAACGTTTTCATGTGGGACTGACTCCACCCGTTGTCTTCGACTGCCGCATGAAGCCCTGGTACACCGATGTCCTTGAAGTCGATGAGGCCACCCGGAAACTTGTGGATTCCAGAATCCACAAAATACTCCCCGGAAACCTGCGCTGAAAATGGAAAAGCCGATTCGCCTGCAAAAATTCCTTGCCAGCGCCGGGGTCGCCTCACGGAGAAAAGCCGAGGAGTACATTGCCCGGGGCCGGGTCAAGGTTGACGGCAAAGTCATTACCGCCATGGGGCAGCAGATTATACCCGGAAAACAAAAAGTACTTTTTGACAACCGGGAAGTCACCCCGGAAGAGAAAACCGTTTATATTCTTCTCAATAAACCCAGGGGATACGTGACCACCCTCTCCGACCCCCAGGGACGCCCCATCGTCAGTTCGCTGCTGCGCGGTGTTCGGGAACGGGTTTTTCCCGTTGGCAGACTCGATCTTGACACGGAAGGTGCACTTCTTTTGACCAACGACGGTGCCCTCGCACAGAGTATTCTGCACCCCAGCAATGAGGTCCACAAAACCTATGAGGCAACGGTTCGGGGAGTCCCGTCTCCGAATTCACTTCGGTCTCTTGAAAAAGGCATTATCCTTGAAAAGAAAAAGACAGCACCTGCAAGATTACGGATAAAACGTAAATACAAGCAAAATTGTGTAGTTATTATAACCATTCATGAAGGACGCAAACGGCAGGTAAAAAAGATGTTCCAGGCAGTGGGACATCCGGTGCAATCCCTTAAGCGGCTGGCCTATGGCAGGCTTGGCCTCAGCAATCTGGAACCTGGAGAATTCAGGTTTCTCCAGCAAAATGACATAAAAAAGATTTTTTCAAAAAAAAGTCCTTTACAAACAAAAAAATAGCTGATTAAATTTGGTTAGTTATCTGTTAAGATCATAGATATGCACGTTAAATAGGTGCAAGTTTATTTTCCCAGTGCCTTTTTTTGAGAAAGGTATTTGATCGCGCTTGATATTGAGTAATTTCTTTTTTTTCTGAATATTGTACCAACAACGATATTCGCCTTGAATGCACAGGAGCCAGCATGAACAAATCTGAGTTAATTGAAGCTTTGTCCCAGGACATCGATCTTCCACACCGGGAGGCTGCGGCAATTACCAACACCATCATCGAAACCATGACCGAGGCACTGGCTCAGGGAGACAGTATTGAAATCAGGGGTTTTGGAAGTTTTGTCATCAAGAATTACGGCTCCTACGAGGGACGTAATCCGAAAACCGGTGAAAAAATCAAGGTAAAGCCAAAAAAACTTCCTTTCTTCAAAGTTGGAAAAGATCTACGGGAACAGGTGAACGGAGGTAAATAGCACCATCTTTCCCCCCCGCTTCAGACAATCCCCCCCACAAGATCATATATCTGCGCTTCGGTGATACGTAGCTTTACGATATCACCGGGGCTGGCAGTGCCATCGTTTATATAGACGCATCCGTCTATTTCCGGAGCCTGATACACAGTTCTCCCTTCAAGCAGCAGATCCGTTTCTCTGCTGAGACCTTCAACAAGAACCGGCACCGTCCGACCCACATACTTCTGCAGTATCTCTTCGGATATCCCGGCCTGTAATTCAAGAATCCTGTTCATCCGCTCCTGTTTCAACTCTTCCGGACACTGCTGTTCATAAAACTCTGATCGGGCACCCTCCTCATTGGTATAGGAAAACACCCCCACATGATCAATCCGGTACTGCTTGAGAAATCCCTCCAGCTGCAGAATATCAGCCTCTGTCTCCCCTGGAAAACCTACCATCATTGTTGTCCTGAGAGCAATATCAGGAACCGCGGAACGGATATTTTCAACAAAGTGACAGAGATCCTCATAGCCATAACGGCGATGCATTTTTTTTAAGATCGAATCCGAGACATGCTGAAAAGGAATATCCATGTAGGGAAGTATACGCTCCTCTCCTTTCATGAGCGCAAAAAGCTCATCAGGAACTCCTGAAGGATAAAGATACATGAGACGAAGCCAGGGAAAACGTGTCTCGCTGAGGATACGCTCCAGCAGTGCCATGAGATGTGAGGAACTGTCCAAATCATTGCCGTATGCAGTTATATCCTGGGCAATAAGAGATATTTCCTTGACGCCCGCACCTTCAAGACGTTTCATCTCCTCAATGATATCTTCAATCTCCCTTGAACGAAGATCGCCCCTGATGGAAGGAATCATGCAGTAAGTACAGCGATTACTGCAGCCTTCGGTGATTTTCACTGAACTCCTGAAAAACGGAGTGGAAACGGTGCGAGGCAGGGAGGCATTCATAAGAAAGCGGTCGGGACAAAAGGTCTTTTTTTCCTGCTTTCCATCAATGAGCCTGCCAAGTAATGTGGCAATGTCCGCAACCCCTTCGGTGCCCACAAAAAGATCCACCTCAAGGAGATCTCTTTCAAGATCTGACAGGTAACGCTGAACCAGACAACCGGTAACCACCAGGAACTTCGATGGATCATCCTGCTTATAAGCACCCATTTCAAGGATCACTTCAATGGCCTCTTCCACTGCAGGCTGAATAAAACCACAGGTGTTCACTATAAGCACCTCAGCCGCGGCAGGGTCATCACACAGTTCCCAGCCATTTTCCTGGAGAAGCCCTAGCATCACTTCGGAATCAACAAGATTTTTGGCACAGCCAAGACTCACAAGATGAAAACTGGACATTATCACTTCTCCTTTTTTGCCGATAATCGCGAGATGGAGTTCATCAGCAGTTTCAGTTGAGCCTTACTCTTTCTCTTAAATACCTTTCCGTTGAAACCGGGATACCACTCATCCTTCCAGAGTTCATCGGACACCAGAAAGAGTGCGGCAAAATCTATCCCTCTGTGGGCCGCAACGGCGCACAGGGCCGAGTATTCCATATCCACGGCAGAGATACCGTATTTCCGGGAAAGTGCGCTCAGCATCCTCCTGGACTCCCTGTAGGGGGCGTCGGTGCTCCAGATGGGTACCGGAGACGGAAGATCCAGAAGATTCCCCATACTCTCCAGCAGCCTTGATGATGGATGATGCACCTCACTGTCACTGTAATATCGCGATGTCCCTTCACCAGGGTAGCCCGGTCCGCCCAGCACCGTATCTCCGACCGTGACAGCAGAATCCACGGCACCACACCACCCTGCCATCACCACGCTTCCTGCACCCAGTGCAATAAGTTTTTCAAGCACCATGGCAGCCATGGGAGCGCCCACTGAGGGACCGGCCACAAAGAAGTCATCAGCCGGACTCACAACCAGATCCGAGTGAAACAGAAATCGCTGTTCCCCACCCCGCTCAAGAAGAATTCTGGCACAATTTCGGGCCTCTGTGGGGTTCACCAGCAGGAGCCCGCAGTCCGGAATCGACTTCTCCCGAACCCCGCGCCCCGGGTGAACAATTATATCATCTTTCATAATATCCATAGTATGGCAGTCTCCTGAATCCGTTAACGAAAATCAAGTACAAATAGTATAAATACAGTTTTTTTGCTGTTTTCCTGTTAAGAGCGGTCCGGTTTTACCCCTCACTCTGCAGTACAGTTTTGCCAGCGGACGCTCACGGATTCAGATGATTCTCATAAACGCAAAAAGGCTGCAGATTTCTCTGCAGCCTTTCTCAAATCAATGGTCGCGATACCACCTGCGGCAGTATCCGGACCTGACTGAAACTGAATTAGCCAATCAAAGGATTCGCATAAAGCAGGATCAGGGAAACAACCAGTCCGTAAATAGCACAGGACTCAGCAAGAGCCATACCAAGGATCATGAAAACCATCAGTTTGGGCTGTACTTCGGGATTACGGGCAAGACCCATGGTGGCACCCTGTCCAACGTTACCGATACCAATACCGGCTCCAAGTCCTGCAAGTCCAATTGAAAGTCCAGCACCGATACATACAAGTCCGAGCATTAAAGCATTTGATTCCATTGTGTTTCTCCTAAAAAAAGTTGAGTTGTTTTGGCCTTCTTCCTACTATATGAAAAATTTGTGTTTCCTTAAATCTTCTGCATTCTCTCCTGATCAATGGGCATGTTCGTTGGACTGACCGAAGTATACAACGGTGAGCAGAACAAAAACCATGGCCTGAACCAGAGAAACAAGCACACCAAGCAGCATAATTGGCAGTGGCGCAAAATAGGCACCGGCCAGCATAAAGAGAATACCGAGCAGCGTCTCTTTTGCCATGATGTTACCGAAAAGTCGAATGGAGAGTGAGAGCAGACGGGCAACGTTACTGATAAGCTCAATGGGCAGCATCAGCGGAATAAGCACCGGAATGGGTCCGAGAAAATGTTTAATGTAGCCGAGCCCATGTGCACGAAGACCGATGATATGATGGGTTATCCAGACAATGATGGTCAGAGCCAGAGTGGTATTGATGGATGAAGTGGGAGACATGAAACCGGGAATAAGACCAATGAGATTACCCACTGCGATGTAGAGTGCAAATGTTGCAATCATGGGGAACAGCTTTTCAGTAAGCTCGCTACCCATGTTGTCATTGAAGAAATCATACATTCCACCAATGAGCAGTTCCCAGAAATTCTGTCCCTTGCCGGGAATCATCTCAATGTTACTGAGAGTAAGCTTGCCAACCACCACCAGAAAAATCATAACGAACCAGGTATAGGTCATATACGGTTCACAAAGTTTTTCCAGAAGTGTATTTCCTATGGGACCATGTGGAATCGGCAGCCCTAACTTCTCCAGAATAATTGAAATAAATAGTATCGGATGTTCCATAACTCTCCCTCTTACCCTTTCCTGCTTAAAAAGTAGCGTCCTGCCACACTGAGCGTTGTCAGAATAATGGCAAAAACTACAGTTGATAACCCCAGCAGCAATCCGATCACGTCGGCCCTGCCGCTTCTGATAAAGAAGAGCAGGATCACGGCAATCAATGCCAGCCGGAGCCAAAATTTAATAATGTAAACGGACTTGCCGCTACCTTTCTTTTTTTCCTCTCCCTCTTTTGGAGGTTCAAAGGTTTTCAAGAATGAGGCAATATCGCGGTGCCCTGAAAAAAAACTCGCAATGGCTATCACACCTCCCACCAGTACTGACTGGGCAAAAGGCCAGGACATGATCATCCACGATCCGCCTGTCAGCAGCACCAGAAAGGCCACGCTCAAGAGCTGTACCTGTCTAAGAGAAATATCAAGCACAGTCTGTCAACCTTCCGGGTCCTTATCCTTTGTCCTGGCGGCGGGAGTTCGCAGAATATCAAACAAACTCTTAAACCCGGCACCTATCCCAAAGGCCAGCCCGATAAATGTGAACCAGGGTGAGGTGCTTCCATCAAAGAAATGCTCATCCAGATAGATACCGCCTCCCAGGCCTATGAAGATAGCAGCCACAAAGGTAAATCCGATATGCCCGTAATTTCCAAGCAGATCGATCATCTCGGTACTGAGTTTAGCCATTTTTGTCACCACCCCGTATAACTCTGAAAACTCTGTGGCAAACGATCAAATTTGTTAGCATGCCCACCCGCCAAAGTCAACGATTTTTTTACTTTTCAGCCAATTTTTTGAATGACCATTCAGTCATTTTTATGGCTTTTTCCAGCTCTTCCTGACCATGAGCTGCTGAAATAAAAGCAACTTCAAATTGGGAGGGAGCAAGGTAAATCCCTTTACTCAACATCTGGCGATAATGAGTGCCGTAGCGTTCAGTATCTGATTTCATGGCAGAGTTAAAATCCGTCACCGGACTGTCGGTGAAGAAACCTGTCATAAGAGAACCCACCCTGTTCAGGGTCACTGGAATTCCAGCCTCTTCAGCCGCCCTGTTCAACCCAGCGGCAAAAAACTCGGCCTTCTCATTGAGTTCCTTGTAGAAATCCTGGCGCTGCAACATTCTCAGGTTGGCGATACCGGCAGCCATGGCCAGAGGGTTTCCGGAAAGGGTTCCTGCCTGATACACCGGTCCGTCCGGAGCGATCTGATCCATGATCTCTGCCTTGCCGCCGTAGGCGCCAACAGGCAATCCCCCGCCGATGATCTTTCCAAGACAGGTGAGATCCGGCATGATATTATAGAACTCCTGTGCACCACCATAGGCGAGCCTGAAGCCGGTGATCACCTCATCAAAGATAAGGACGATGCCCAGTTCCGCGGTGAGATCACGGAGTTTCTGAAGAAAGGTCTTTGACGGGGCAACACAGCCCATATTTCCGGCAACCGGTTCCACAATCACACAGGCAATAGAATCTGCCTTGTCACGGAGAGTCTTTTCAAGTACCTCATCGTCATTGTAGGGAATTGAAATGGTGTTTTTCACAATATCCTCAGGGACCCCCGGGCTGCCCGGAATACCAAGGGTTATCACACCGGAACCCGCCTTCACCAGAAAAGAGTCTGCATGACCATGGTAGCAGCCGTCAAACTTCACAATAACATCCCGGCCGGTATAACCGCGGGCCAGACGCACCGCACTCATCGTTGCCTCAGTTCCCGAGCTCACAAAGCGAACCTTTTCAAGGGAAGGCACGGCTTCAACCACCATTGTGGCAAGGGCCATCTCCTTGGTGGTGGGCGCCCCAAAGGACGTGGACTCACCTGCTGTCTCCTTCACGGCCGCCACAATCTCATCGGGTGCATGGCCATGGATCATCGGCCCCCAGGAACAGACAAAATCAATATATTCATTTCCATCAACATCATATACAGTTGATCCCTTGGCCTTCTGAATAAACACGGGGTCGCAACCAACTGAGCGACACGCCCTGACCGGACTGCTCACCCCGCCGGGGATCACTTTTTTGGCCATCTCAAACATTTTTCCGGAAATAGTTGTATTCATTTTGACTCCCATATTTATATTTTCACAGACACCACTGCCCACGCAGTGGCTCGCAGCTTCAAGAAAAATAGAACATACCACGACTTGTAAAAAACTGTCAAACAGCTTCCCGCCTTGATCTTTTTCAATTTATACACATTGTATGCAGAAACATGCTGTGAACCTGCTTAAATCCCGCTCATATTTTTCTTGTCATGAAAAACTGCAGCGGGTACATTGCAATAATCGAACAAATATTTTTTGTCTTTTTATGAAGACGATCATAAATCCCACTCATATTGGAGAAAAACAATGGCCAGTGATAAAGTTAAAGACGTCAGCGATGCTGATTTTGAATCAATAATCAGCTCAGATACCCCATGCCTTGTGGATTTCTGGGCTCCATGGTGTGGACCCTGCAAAGCCATCGGTCCGGTCGTTGAGGCCCTGGCTGATGAATATGACGGAAAGGTAAGCATTGTCAAAATGAACGTTGATGACAACCCTGCAACACCCGGAAAATTCGGCATTCGCGCCATCCCCACCCTGATTCTTTTCAAGAGCGGAGAAAAAGTCGACCAGGTAACCGGTGCAGTTGGTAAGGCCCAGCTCATTGAGCTCATTGAAAAAGCACTCTAATCATTAGCAATCAGGCTTTGGGTACAGTTCATCCTCCCGAGCCTGATTGTTAACCTTTAAGGAAACACTCTTATTCCATGGCCAACACTCATCACAACCTGATTATCCTTGGTGGTGGACCAGCCGGACTCACGGCTGGACTCTATGCAGCCAGGGCACGTATGGATCACCTTCTCATCGAAAAAGGTGCTGAGGGCGGACAGATTCTTCTCACCGACTGGATCGACAACTACCCCGGGTTCCCTGACGGTATATCCGGCTTTGAACTTGCCGAAAAGATACTGGCCCAGGCCAAACGGTTTGATTTGAACTCCATGTTTGCCAACGTCACCTCCATTGAACTCAGTGAAACTGTAAAAAGGCTGGAACTGGACAATGGTGACAGTCTCAGTTGTGACTGCCTGATCATCTGCACCGGAGCACGCCCACGTCCCCTTGGAGTTCCCGGGGAAAAAGAACTGACCGGAAAAGGTGTCTCCTATTGCGCAACCTGTGACGCCCCCTTCTACCGCAATATGCATGTGGCAGTTGTGGGTGGAGGCAACACTGCCATACAGGAAGCTGCTCATCTCACCAAATTTGCCGACAAGGTTACCGTCATCCATCGACGTGACGAGCTGCGGGCCACAAAAATCCTTCAGGAAAAGGCCTTTGCCAACCCCAAGATCGATTTTATATGGAATACCACTGTAACTGAGATCATTGGAACTGATGGTGTTGAGAAACTCCAGCTGTTGAACAGAGACCAGACAACATCGGAACTGAGCGTTGACGGTATCTTTGTTCTCATCGGGGTACTGCCGAACAACGACATGCTGCCCCTTGATGTCCTCAAGGCCGATGAGGGCGGATTCATCCCCACTGATCAGGAAACCCGGACCGTTGTCCCTGGAGTCATGGCCGCAGGTGATATCCGCAGTAAAGAAGTACGACAGGTAATCAATGCAGCAGGGGAAGGAGCCACCGCAGTGCTTGCCGCCGAACAATATCTTACCAATCTCAGCTGAGTCAACTATTATGACGTCCCGTTCCAGACAAGCCACCAGGCGCGTTTCACTCGCACAACTCTCTCTCAGGCTCGGCCTGATCACTGTATTGCTCCTCTCACTGGGAGGATGCGCCCAGATACAATCCCTTTTCGGAGAAGGAGACGAGGATGGTCAGGATGTTCGCCTCTCCGCCCAGACCCTTGCAGGCAAAGGAATTGAAGAGCTGAACAAGGGCAATTATTACAAGGCGCGGAAGGCCTTTGACGAAATTCTGGACTACTATCCCTTCAGCCCCGAGGCAATGCTTGCACAGCTGAAAGGAGCGGACAGCAACTATTACATGGAAAATTACGAGGAAGCTCTGGTCCTCTACCGGGAATTCGAGGAACGCCACCCCACCAACGAAGCCATTCCTTACGTAATGTACCAGGTTGCCATGTGCTACTACCAGCAGATTGACCGTATCGACCGGGACACCAGCGGAGCAGACAATGCCATTAAAGAGTTTTCAAAACTCCTCAGGGCCTTCCCGGAATCACCATACAGCAGTGAAGCCCGGGCACGGATCCGTGCCGCCAATGAGTTTCTGGTAAACCACGAATATTTTGTTGTTGAGTTTTATCTCAGAACTGAGAAATATGACCAGGCTCAGACCAGACTGCAATATCTGATAAACACCTATCCGGATGCCACAATAACACCAAAGGCACGAAAACTTCTGCAGCGACTGCAGGCAGGTGACCCGCCGGGATTCAACCTCTCATCCTGGTTCAAAGACACCCTGCTGCCTGATTGGGCACTGTTTAACTCGGATGAGGATGAAGCCGCAACGACTCCACCCTCACAAAAAAAATAGATCTGCGGCAAAGAATGCAGAAGGTCTAAATTGTAAAGTCCTTTCCGGCATACTGGATATGCTCTGCACTCTTATGAACAGGGGCAATGGCATGTACCCCGCCGCATTCCGGGCAGACCCCGACGAATGTTGTCAGGGTAAATGCCGCACCGCATCCCTGGCAGTTCGTCTCATAGCCGCCACCTTCTATCAGCTGATCCCTGACAGTGCCTCCATGGGCATTATATACAAATTCAACCAGCTCCCGGCCGGTTGCAAACGGTCCGCCCTGCGAACCATGCTTATCTGCGGAACCACAACTTGGACATCCTGACATACTTTTTCTCCATGTTTTTTTTATCAGACTTCAATCCTCCACCGCAACTGGCTGGAAGACAACACACTCCTGAGATACATTCCCATGGAGACAATCATAAGCACAAGAGCTGCAAAAACAATCAAAAAAGAGGCTCTTCTGCTATTTTCGGTACTGCCGTTTCTTCCCGGTGGCAAGATAGAGCCTTTCCACCTTGCTCCTGGCCCAGGGAGTCCTGCGCAGAAATTTGAGACTGGATTTCACGGAAGGGTTTGTGGTGAAGCACTTTACTGTTATTCGCTGCCCCAGTCTTTCCCAGCCGTACCATTGCACAAGCTGTCTGACCATGACTTCCAGAGTTATTCCGTGCAGGGGATTGTTGGCCTGTTTTTCAACCATGGGATGAGACGAGTGAGTAAAAATAGCCGGGGGTCTTTGATTCAAATGTCATTGCCTCCCGGGTGACCGGGTGCACCATTTCAATGGATGCCATATGGAGGCAGAGGCGTTTTATCTGACCATCCTTGCCCCCGTACTTTTTATCCCCTGCCACCGGGCAGCCCTGTTCGGCAAAATGGACCCGGACCTGATTTTTCCTGTCAGTCAGCAGTTCCACTTCCAGGAGACTGTACTTTTCCGATTCCCTGAGCACTCTATACCCGGTTCTGGCAAGCAGTCCCTTTGCCGGACTGTTTACGGAATACATTTTATGGATACTGTTTTCAGCAAGGTATGTTGATACCTCCCCCTGCTTTTCAGCCAGCCTGCCACGGATCACCACAGAACATTTCTTCACACAGTCCTGCCACTGATCCCGCAGAACACGTTTCACCTCTTCGCTTTTTGCAAAAAGGAGCAGCCCTGAACTTTTTCGATCAAGCCGGTGCACAACAAAAATTCTGTTTTTCGACTTGGGATTGCCTTTGCGCACATAGTCACCAAGGAGATAATGTGCCGTTTTTTCCCGCTCTTTTGCAGCACTTACCACTGAAATTCCGGCCCTTTTGTCCACAACCAGAATATCATGGTCTTCATGGACAACCGGCAATCCTCCGGGTTGAAATCTCTTGGGCGGACTTTTGAATGCCTTTCTGTTTTTCACTTGTTCAGGATACCCTTTATTACCCCTACCAGGGAGGAGGAGCGGTCTTGCGACCAGCGTTTTTTATCTTTGGAGCATGGGCCGAAAGAAACGAGTCAAGCCTGTTTGCAAACGCCTGCCGGTCAGCCTTATTCAGAGCGGGAGGTCCACCGGTATCAATACCATCGGCACGAAGCTCATCCATAAAATCCCGCATACTGAGACGGGAGCCGATACTTTCAGCCGAGTATAATTCACCACGGGGGTTCAATGCATGACCGCCTTTTGCTATCACATCAGCGGCAAGGGGAATATCAGCGGTGATCACCAGATCACCCCGATTCAGCCTCTTCACAATTTCTGCATCAGCCACATCAGCACCGGCTGACACCAGAACAGATGAGACGAAAGAAGAGGCAGGGACCTTCATGGGCCTGTTGGCAACAAGGACCGTCTTCACCCCGGTTCGTGCTGCCGCTTTAAAGAGAATCTCCTTAATCACCACCGGACAGGCATCCGCATCCACCCATACCTTCATAGCAGAACCCTGTCGCTCTCAGGTGACTATCTTCTTTCTGGCCGCCTCAGCCAGCACCTCGGAAACAGGAGCAACCTCCATGGCCCGCACCGGGCAGATGGGTACACAGAGAGAACATCCGGTACACCTGTCAGGGTCAAAAATAACCTCCATTCCCGGACGCTGGATAAAAAGTGCACCAACAGGACAGATACCGGTACAGGCTCCGCACTGAAAACACTTTTCATCATCACGGTTTATGGCAGCGGCAAGTCGCTCTGCCGTCACTCCAAAGGATTTCAGATAGGAAAGTCCGGAAGACACCTTGTCTTTTGGCCCCTTCAGTTCAAGGATCATTACCCCTTCCCGCTGGGGAAGAATATCAGCTTTCAGGATATTGAACTCCACATCGTACTGTTTCACCAGCTGGTAAATGATGGGCTCGCTGCTGGTCTCTTTGGGAAAGCGTAATATATAAATTCGTGTTGCCATGGTACACCTTTTATTCATGAGCTTAATTTTTCTTAGCACTACTTTCACTGACTGATCAACCTACAACGATACCAGATTTACGCATTAATTAAAACAGCGATACCGCTGTGCACAGAAGCAGGGCCGGAAGCACATGAACCCGGCCTGGAAAAGATGCGAGGATCAGTCCAGTACTGCCCTTGAGACCCTCTGCATCAGCTCCTCCACCGGCGCGTCAGTATCCAGTTCCAGAACCCGTTCCTCCGGGGTCACCGGCTCAAAACGTTTTTTCTGGGCCAGATAAATCTCCCAGGTTCCATCAGACACCGCTGTCTGGTCACTGGCCCGAATTTCCAGACGCTTTTTGACCACCTCCTCCGAACAGGTGCAGTGGACAAACTCCAGCCGGACCTTTTCGGCAAAACGAGAACGCAGCAGCTCCCGCTCTGCCAGGGACTGATAAGAGCCGTCAAGAACCACCGCAGCCAGCGGATCCCTGATAAAATGCCTTCCGGCATATTCAATGAGCGCGTCATAGGTACGCCTGCTGAACTCCGGACTGTATATTCCCTGATCAACGGCCTCTCTGCGGCCGTTTTCAGGACGCAATCCCGCAAGCTCTTTACGCACCCGGTCAGAGTTATAACAGGGAAGACTGTACTGTCCGGCCCAGGCGGAGGCCAGGTAACTCTTTCCGGTGGCAATCATGCCGAAAAAGACCAAGAGAAGCTTTTCAGGACGTTGCATACCGTTCCGCCAGCAGAAAGTGTTTTCGTGCCTGTTCAATGCAGGCGGCCTTTGTCGTGTCATCCACCGCCGGATCACTGGCAGTGAACAGGGCAATCTTGGCCCGTACATAGGTGCGATAACATTTGTAAAAGTTGAGCATTTCCATCAATCCCCGGTCACCTGATTTTTCCACAAACTCCCTGATGAAGTAGTCGGACAGATCAGAGAGTCCGTGAAAGTCGAGATCCATGGCCAGAAACCCCACATCTGCCGCCACATCGGTGTATCGGAAACGCTCATTGAATTCGATACAGTCAAAGATATACACAGGATCTGAGAGACAGATATTTGCCGAATGCATATCCCCGTGACAATCCCGTATCTTTCCGGCATCGATGCGTTTCTGAAAACGATCCCCGTGACCGAGAAACTCTTTTGAATAGCTGACGATTGTATCAAACCGGGCCCTTGTTATGGCACCGTTACCAACAAAGCCCTCGGTCTGCTCAAAGTTTTCAAGGACATTCACGGAAACGGATTCTGCCCGGCCAAAGTCCCTGATCTCTCCGTCACCCGCTGCGGCCTCATAAAAGGGAACCAGCTGCTCGATGATGAGATCAAGGTGTCTTTTTTCAAGCTCTCCTGCAGCCATGACCCGACCCATCATTCTGGACTCATCCATCCGGGCCATCCTGATGCCATACTCCAGCACCTCACCACTGCCATTGAGACAAAAGCCTTCGGCATCCTTTGTGACGGTGACCAGTTCCTTGTAGAGATCCGGGCAGAGCCTGCGATTGAGAAGCAGTTCCTGCTCACAGTAATATTTCCTCTTTTCCAGAGTGGAAAAGTCAAGAAATCCGAAATCCACGGGTTTTTTCCACTTGTAGACAGAATCACCGGCAAGCAGCACAAAGGAAATATGGGTCTGGACCAGACTGATGTCTGGAGCGGGATGAGGATAACTGCTCTTCTGCTGCAGATAGTTTATATAGTCCGGGAGGTTTACATCGCTCATACAGGAAACTCCTTCAAAAATTAGAGAATATAATGGGAAAACTTTCGCTTCATTCAGGATAATGATTATAGTGCTACTCTAAACTTTTCACCTTCAACTTTCCACTCTAAACTGGTGACCATGAATCAGGACAGTATTCAGGAACTTTTACACGGCGTACAGCAGGGAGACTGCAGCATAGAACAGGCCCTGCACAAACTGCGTCACCTGCCGGGGCAGTTCATCAAAGACGCCTGCATCGACCATCACCGAAGCCTCAGAACAGGCATCCCTGAGGTGATCTACGGCGCCTCCAAAACCAGTGAGCAGATAGTTGATATAGCAAAGACCTTTCTCGACCACAACTCACTGTTTCTGGCAACCCGGGTCTCCCCTGAAAAAGCCGCACATATCCGTGAAGCCCTGCCGCAGATTCACTACCATGAACAGGCTGCCATGCTCTCCTGCAATGTGCCGCCGGCCACCCCCGGCCGCTGTCGGGGAACCATCGTTATCCTCTGTGCAGGGACATCCGATATCCCCATAGCCGAAGAGGCACGGATCACTGCAGAGAGCCTTGGCAATCCGGTCGTCAGCCACTATGATGCCGGGGTTGCCGGGCTGCACCGCCTCTTTAATCAGCAGGAGGCCATCAGCTCCGCAACCGTTATCATTGTTGTTGCCGGTATGGAAGGCGCACTGCCAAGCGTGGTAAGCGGGATGTGCAGCTGCCCGGTGGTGGCAGTACCCACCTCTGTTGGCTACGGTACCAGTTTCGGCGGGATTGCCGCGCTCCTCGGCATGCTCAACAGCTGCGCCCCCGGACTTGCCGTGGTAAACATCGACAACGGATTCGGGGCGGCCTGTCACGCATCCGCCATCAACCTGAAGCCGTAACAGCTCTGTAAATTCCCCTGTTCATGAACATGGTTTATCGCCGGGAAAACAGCATGGAGTAAATACAAAAATAATCCGCCTGAAACCTTGCAAGATTCAGGCAGTACAGTATAATCTGTTTGCTTTATCCAATGAAATCATCATCCATACTCAACCAGTAGCCTTTTATTCCAGGATCCTGAATGAATACATCACTGAAGCTGAAAATCTCGGCGCTCATCTTCTTCATTGCGCTCTCTGTAGTCACCATTATTCCATCATTTTACAGCTCGACCCCTGACTGGTGGGCAAAGTACATGGCCCCGGAAGGACTGCGGCTGGGACTTGATCTTCAGGGCGGCATGCACCTCGTTCTCAAGGTCAACTTAGATAAAGCAGAAGAAGACTCCCTGGAACTCGCCGCCAATGAACTGAAAGACATCTTAAGGGACAAGGGAATCAGTGCGGTCCGCACAAAATCCGACCCCGGTGTCGTTCTCTTTACCCTGCCGAACTCCGGGGCTGTTGATACAGTCAACCAGCTGGTAAAGGACAGTTTTCCCGAGATCAACGTGAAGGTGGATGCCAAAGAGGGCTCTTTTCCAAAAATCACAGTCACTCTCAAGGATTCTGAAATAGATTTTATCCGAACCCACGCGGTTGAGCAGTCCCTTGAAATCATCAGAAACAGAATTGATCAGTTTGGTGTGGCCGAGCCGGTGATTATCCGCCAGGGCGAATCTGAGATTGTGGTCCAGCTGCCCGGCGTCAAAGACCCCAAACGTGCCCTGAAACTCCTCGGCGACACGGCACAGCTTGAATTCAAACGGGTGGCCGATGCGGCCGGGATCAACATCGGTCAGCTT
>Ga0256834_1000627_pt1 | contig 25120 bp, 22 predicted proteins | sample 4281140metaG_FD_190536 | JGI IMG/M metagenome (GOLD analysis project Ga0256834, IMG submission 190536) | Hydrothermal vent microbial communities from East Pacific Rise, Pacific Ocean - 4281-140 | ecosystem: Environmental > Aquatic > Marine > Hydrothermal vents | place: Pacific Ocean: East...
TGCTTGATAAATGGATTTTAAATCAACCTAGTAAATTATTATTGAAGAAAGTCATCAATAAACTTAATAATCAAAAAGCAGACTTATCTATCCGTCATATCAAGACCTTAAATTTTGTAGAACTCTACATACATAAGAGTAATGTAACGTTAACTTTTTGCCCAAATGAAAAGGGCAGTGAAAATATTAACAACTATAAACTGAAAGCATTTTGTAAAAAATAATATGGTTAAAATACAAACTAAACAACAACTCATAGATTTTGTGAACCATGGACACAAAGTAAAATATATTTACTTTTGGGGGCATACACAAAAAACTGACTGCATTACAAATGCATGTTTTAGCCAATGGTATGAAATAGCTTTTAAAGATGATAGTATTACTTATTCAACAGCAGAGCATTATATGATGGCACAAAAAGCCTTATTATTTGATGATTTAGACTGTTACAACAAAATAATACAAACTCCAAACCCAGGAGCAGCAAAAGCCTTTGGGAGACAAGTTAAAAATTTCACTGAATCAATTTGGTTAGAGAATCGATGGGATATTGTTGTAAAAGCCAATCTATTAAAATTTTCTCAAAACCCTAAATTAAAAGAGTTTTTATTAAATACGAGCAATCGTATTTTAGTTGAAGCAAGTCCTGTAGATAAAATTTGGGGAGTGGGCTTGGCAAAAGACAATCCGAAAATTGAAAACCCTAACTTATGGAAAGGTTTAAATCTATTGGGATTTACGTTGATGGAAGTAAGAGAACTTTTGAACCAAATCCATGAGTTTATCCCACTTTTAAATCCCGTATTACCTCCATGGCTAGCTTACCCTGAATTAGAAAGGTACAGTATGGGCTATGGAGAAGACTATATGAATAAATTACATCAATATTATTCAAAATTAAGTCATTCAGAAAGAATCATCTACAAATTAGCTTACCCAGCAACAGGAGAGTGGAAAGGCTGGTATGATGAATAGTCGTTAAATCAAGAAGCCCATTCCATCCGTAATTTTCGGTGATTAATTGTGCAATCACGTAAATACAGATTGATTAATGTTTGGTATGGAACGCCTGTTTCTTTGGCAAGTGACTTAAAGTATTCCACCGAATCACAATCCAAACGCATGGTGACGGGTTGCTTTAAATATTTTGTGTAGGGGTTTTTACGCCCTTTCATATTCTCAAAATCGTAATTGTCTTTCATAATCGATACTTCCAGTAAGCTTTTTGTTCTTGTTTATTTGCTTTTCTTGCAGAGATGATGCGTACTTTTGTTTCACCTTCTCTAAAGCAATGACACACAACAACTGTATTTAATTTGAAACTGTTTCCCAATAAGATAAACCTGTCTTCAACCTCAGAATGATCGGGGTCATAAAAATCAATAGCGTATTCATCAAAAAAGGCTGTTCGTGCTTCATCAAAAGTGACATCATGCTTTTTAGTATTGGTTTTATCTTTATTGACATCCCATTCAAATTTTAATTCTTTCATACGTACATTGTACATAAGCTAACTAAAATTGCAAGAATCGAGAAAACCGCCTTACCAAACAAATAGATTTTGAATTATTAATCAAAGTTTAAATTTTTTCATTTATAATCCATCATTAACCATTCATAATGACTCAATGCTAAGCACACACAAACTTTTAATCAATCTTAACGAAGCCCAAACAGCGGCGGTGACGACCGATGCACAACATTCTTTGGTGCTTGCTGGTGCTGGCAGTGGCAAGACGCGGGTGCTGGTTTACCGCATTGCGTGGTTGTTGGCTGCCGAAGGGATTTCTCCTTATGCGATTTTGGCGGTGACTTTTACCAATAAGGCAGCGGCGGAAATGCGTAATCGGGTAGCAGAATTGCTAGAAACGCCAGCTCGTGGCATGTGGATTGGCACGTTTCATTCGATTGCTTTGCGTTTGTTAACCATGCACCATAAGGAAGCAGGTTTGCCGAAAAACTTTCAGATACTGGATTCAGAAGACCAATACCGTTTGATTCGTCGGGTTATTTCAGATTTGGAACTGGATGAAAAACAATGGCAACCGCGCATGGTGCAGAGTTTTATTAATGGCAAAAAGAATGAAGGTATTCGCGCTAATGAAATAGATGATTTTGGTGATGATAACTCTTCAACCTTAATTAACATTTACCAACATTACGATGACCATTGCAACCGTGGTGGTTTGGTTGATTTTGCCGAAATGTTATTGTGTACACATCAATTGTTATTGAATAATCCGCCATTGTTGGAACATTACCAAGGACGATTTGGGGCGATTTTGGTTGATGAGTTTCAGGACACTAATGATATACAGTCGGCTTTTATTCGATTGCTTGCAGGCACAAAAAACAAAATAATGGTGGTTGGCGATGATGACCAATCCATTTATGCCTGGCGCGGGGCGAAGATTGATCATATTATTGGCTTTAAAGATTTATTTCCCAATACCATTCAATACAAGCTGGAACAAAATTATCGTTCCAGCAATAACATCTTGCACGCTGCCAATGCGGTGATAAAAAATAATGCCAAAAGGTTGGGTAAAGAATTGTGGTCACAGCAAGGCGATGGCGAGTTAATTCAGTACTATGGTGCTTATTCCGAATACGACGAAGCGGCATTTGTGGCAGAAGAAATTGACAATTTAATTGATTCTGGCATTGATGGTGACCAAATCGCTATTTTATACCGCTCCAATATGCAATCACGATTGCTTGAGGAAAACCTACTCAAGCACAATATCGCCTACAAAGTTTACGGTGGTTTACGCTTTTTTGAACGCATGGAAATCAAAGACGTTCTCGCCTATGTCCGTTTAATTAATAATCGCCACGATGATGTTGGTTTTGAGCGTGTTATCAATACACCGACTCGCGGACTGGGTAATAAAACCGTCAATCAAATTCGAAATTGCGCATTAATTAACCAAGTCAGTTTATTTTCAGCTTGCCAAATTTTGCTTAAAAACAACTCACTGACTGCCCGTGCCGCAGGCTCATTGGCTGGTTTTATCAATATGATTGATGAGTTTGACAACAACCACGATAAAGAACAACTCAACCCCTTGTTTGATGACGTTATCGAGCGTACGGGATTGCGCGATCATTACCAAAAAGAACCACCCGAAAAAGCCTTAACACGCTTAGAAAACTTGGATGAATTACTCAATGCGGCTGAAACATTTGTCAAACCGCAGGAAGATGACCAAATTGGTATGACGGCATTATCCAGCTTTTTGGCACAAGTCTCACTTGAAGCAGGCGAACGCGCTTCAGACAAAGACGTGCCTTGTGTGCAACTGATGACATTGCATTCAGCCAAGGGCTTGGAGTTTCCCTATGTCTTTTTAGTTGGGTTAGAACAAGGCCTGTTTCCACACCAAAACTCCATGGAAGACCCTGAAAAACTGCAAGAAGAACGCCGCCTGTGTTACGTCGGCATCACCCGTGCCGAACAAAAACTGTTTATGACTTATGCGACTTCAAGAAGAATAAGAGGTCGCACACAAGGTTGTGCCCCTTCAAAATTTTTACGTGAAGTGCCCGAAAAATTAGTCAATCAAATTCAAGGCAATGTTTTTACCGCTCCTCGTGGTGGAATGTTTGCCAATCAAGATAACTCTGCATTTGCTCAACACCAACCCGGCGTTTTAGTTTCGCACAAAATCTTCGGAGAAGGCACCATCATCGAGCTATCTGGACAAGGGGATTACACCCAAATCATGGTTGAGTTCCAAGACCATGGTACTAAGATATTAGCTGCCAAGTTTGCTAAGTTGGAAGTAATTTAATTACTTTAAATAAAATACTGGATTGAATTAAGTCTTTGTTCTAATATTAATCAACACTAAATTTTAAGGACATAAAAACATGACTAAAATAATTCTAACTCTTATAATTTCACTATTTCTATTCTCTTGTGCTTCAAACCCTAACAAAATCGATGCTGCTTATGTTTCCCCTCTTAAATATAAGGATTATGATTGCGACCAAATCGCACTAGAAATGGATTATATAGGCCAAAGAATTAATACGTTATATCATAGACTTAAAAAAGAAAGGAAAAAAGACAATGCTCAAATGGGTGTTGGACTAGTACTGTTTTGGCCAGCTCTATTCTTTTTAGAAGGCGGTGATGGACCTGAAGCAGCTGAATATGCACAAATGAAAGGCGAATTCAATGCATTAAGAACTAATTCCGTTCAAAAGAAATGCAACATAAACAAACTTTCTCCTGATGAGATGTTAAAAGAATTAGACGATAAAAAGAAAAGTAAAAAATAAATATCTCAAAAATCACTTAAAAGTGGCAAACAACTTGTTTGTCACTTGAAACCTATCAAAGGTATATTTTTTTGAATTTCAGTTCACAGTTCTTATAATTTACCAATTTCTTAACTTTATTTTAACGAAGTATTAACATCAGTTGTGTTTAGATGCGTGGGCGTTGAATTTTTTTACGCACTTTATTAACTTTGAGGAACATTATTATGTCAAATCAAAATACAACACATTTTAAAACAATTTTATTAACATTATCTTTTACAACTCTCGGTTTTGTGTCAGTAACCAATGCAGCATCCCCTTTTGCGCAAACAGATAAGCAAACCACCAAACTATCATTAAAAGGTGATACCAAAAAGTGTGGTGAGGGTAAGTGCGGTGATAGCATGAAAAAATCTGAAGTCAAACAGGTTAAGAAAGTAACCGATGGCAAGACGGATATTATTGAAGAGAAAACTCAAGATGCTTTACCAACATCTGAAGTTAATACTCAAGAGGAAAAATCTGAAAAGGTAGATAAAAAGTGTGGTGGTTAAAGTAATAATCACTTAGTCAGACACAAAAAAATATGGCGATTTTATGAAAGGTGGGATTTTATCCCACCTTTTTTTTGGGTTTAATCCAGAAAATTCACAGAATGCAATAATAACAATTGCTTAAAAAACAAATAGATAGCATGGAAGTATAAACTATATTTATGTACCTCATAAACAATCATTATTTTTAATGATGGTGTTTTTGTCCTAGCATTAGATACAACAATAGGGCTTGAAGGTGCTAATGACACAACCATTAATGGCGCGGTTCAAGACATTCAATTTATAGGGAAAATAGATACAATCGAGGTAATTACAATGAAAATGGTAAGTGCAATTATAAAACCGTTCAAACTAGATGATGTCCGTGAAGCAATATCTGATATTGGCATTAGCGGCATTACAGTAACGGAAGTTAAAGGGTTTGGCCGACAAAAAGGCCATTCAGAACTCTATCGAGGAGCAGAATATGTGGTGGATTTTCTACCCAAAGTGAAATTAGATATAGCGGTGGATGATGGCTTGGTTGAAAAAGTTATTGAAGCGATTATTTCAGCCGCAGCAACGGGTAAAATAGGTGATGGAAAGATTTTTGTCAGTGATTTAGAGCAAGTGGTGCGTATTCGTACAGGAGAAATGGGCAATGATGCATTATAAATGTAAAATTATAGCTTTAGTAACTCTTCTTCTGCCCACTTTTGCCTTTGCTGAAGATGTTTTATCAGCAGGTGATACCGCTTGGATGTTAACAGCAACGGCATTGGTTTTGTTAATGACGATTCCTGGATTATCGTTGTTTTATGCGGGGATGGTTCGCAGTAAAAATGTCTTATCGGTAATGATGCAATGTTTTGCCATCACTGGAATGATGAGTATTTTGTGGGTGGTTTATGGTTACTCGTTGGCTTTTTCTGATGGTGGAAGCATGAATAGTTGGATTGGTGGTTTGGATAACTTTATGTTACTCAATATTACCGTAGATTCATTATCAGGAACCATTCCTGAAACTGTATTTATGACTTTTCAAATGACATTCTTTATCATCACTCCTGCCTTAATCGTTGGTGCATTTGCTGAGCGCATGAAGTTTTCTGCAATGTTATGGTTTATGGCAATCTGGGGAACCATCGTTTATTTACCCATCTGTCATTGGGTTTGGGGTGGTGGTTGGTTAAGCCAATTATCTACAGAACCTCTTGATTTTGCTGGTGGAACTGTTGTTCATATTAATGCGGCAATTGCAGGTTTAGTTGCATCGGTTATGATTGGCCCACGCAAGGGCTACAAAAAAGTATTGATGGCTCCGCATAATTTAACCTTTACGCTGATTGGCGCAGCTCTGTTATGGGTTGGTTGGTTTGGCTTTAATGCAGGCAGCGAATTAGCAGCCGATGGTACGGCTGGAATGGCAATGGCAGTTACACAAATTGCGGCGGCAATGGCGGCATTAACCTGGATGTTTTTAGAATGGATACGCCATGGAAAACCTTCAGTTCTTGGCATTGCTTCGGGTGCTGTTGGTGGCTTGGTTGCCATTACTCCGGCTTCAGGATCAGTAGGGCCAACAGGGGCAATTGCCATTGGTTTTGCAGCAGGTCTTGGTTGTTATTGGGGTGCAACGGTATTGAAAAACAAATTCAACTATGATGACTCGCTTGATGTTTTTGGGGTTCATGGTATTGGCGGAATAATAGGTGCATTATTGACAGGTGTATTTGTCTCAGCGGGTCTTGGTGGTGTTGGTTTTGGCGAAGGTGTTACCATGGCAGCTCAGCTTGGTGCACAGGCAATATCCGTTATTGTCACTCTTGTGTGGTCAGGCGTACTTAGTTTTATCATCCTTAAAGTAATTGATAAACTTATCGGCATTCGTGTTCCTGAAGAGGAAGAAATTGAAGGCTTGGATATTACCAGTCATGATGAGCGTGGGTATAGTTTGTAATAAATCAGTAACGGAGAATAAAAAGGCGTTCATTATTGAGCGTCTTTTTATACATTTAAAACAATAAAAAATCGAATAATAATTGAGCTGTCGAGCATTAAAATTTAGTCCTTCTTTGCAAATATAAAATGTCGCTTCTCTAATTATTACTAACGCCTCAAATCACCGGCAGGCCGTAGCGTTGTTTGAATTGTGCTAACGTAACGAAGTGAAGAGCACAATTCAAACAACGCGGAGGACTGTCCGAGTGAATTTGATTTGTTATGCGGTTTTTATTTACGGTATGAAAAATACAATAACTAAATATTTTGCTCACTGAAACAATAAGCTTACTTCTATATTTCATTAGCTTTGAACTCAATTTTCTTTAGCATGGCAGGGGCTATCACCTTATGTAGAGGAGTGACAAATAACATGTATAATTGACCAAGCAAATTATGGACATGAACAACTGTAGATATAGCTATAGCATTTTGTTTGTTTCCACCCATTTTATAAATTGATAATTTCACATCAAGATGTTTGTCTGATTCGCCTAGTATTACTTCATTATCACTTATAAATAGCACCGAAAATATACCTACACGATCTCCTACTTTATAGTTTTCTCCAAGTTTAGATTGTTCTATTTCACCGAGATGACCAAGATTTTTTAAGCCAACCATAGAGACAGCTTTATTTCGTAAAGCCATAAGAAAGTTTACCCATTTTGGGGTGCTCTTCACCATATCTAAATATATGTCCAATGCAGATTTTTCATTTATAGCAACGGACGCTTTATAAGTATCGTAATAGTATGCACCATTTGTGGTTTTTTCTATTTCACTTCCACCTGGGGTATTTATTTTACAAACAGATGTTGCCATATTGAATGTTTCTTGATTGTGACGCATAACAACTTAGTATATATGCATTAGTGCCATATAACGCTGTATTTTTGTGTTTAATTTCGTTAATTTTCATGCTTTTTATCATATCACAGTCCTTTTCTAATTAAAAGTGTAGATTTTTCGCTTTTATTTACGTATTTATCGTGTTATATGTGCATGAGGGCATTAATATACGTAAATATCGGGAAATATGTGCATTTTATGAAGTTATTAGATCGGGTTCGCACCAAAATAAAGTTTAAACATTACAGTCCAAATACTGAAAAAACTTATGTTTATTGGATAAAAAAATACATTTTATTTCACAATAAAACCCACTCTCAAAACATGGGCAAACAAGAAATTGAACAGTTTTTGTCCCATTTAGTAACACACCGAAATATTTCTGCATCGACACAAAATCAAGCTTTTAATGCTTTGATGTTTTTGTACAATCAAGTTTTGGAGTTGCCACTTGCTGATCAAAACATTAATGCATTGCGTGCTAAACAACGAGTGCATTTGCCTACTGTATTGAGTACCGCTGAGGTTAAGCATATTATTGAACAGTTTGCAGATAATAATTACAAAACAATTATTCAAACTATTTATGGTTGTGGTTTACGACTTTCTGAGGTTTTGCGTTTGCGAATTAAAGATATTGATTTTGGTTATAATCGCATGATAATTTGGGACAGTAAGTCACTAAATGACAGGTCTTTGCCTTTGCCACAAAGGTTAATCAAAAGTTATCAAGAAATTATTAATACGAATAAAAACCAGCATCAATTAGACTTAAACGAAGGGTTTGGAACAGTGGAAATGCCTAACGCATTAGCTCGCAAATACCCAAATGCTGATAAAGAATTTAAGTGGCAATATTTATTTGCTATGGCTAAAGTTTCTAGAGACCCAAAATCGGGTGTTATACGTCGTCACCATGTTTTAGAGAGCACTTTTGGTCGAAACCTCAAAAAAGCAGTGGTGAAATCTAAGATTAACAAGAGAGTCACTGCACATACTTTTAGACACTCTTACGCGACACATCTTTTGCAAGCTGGTATTGATATCCGCACTATTCAAGAGCTATTAGGTCACAAGCGTTTAGAAACCACTATGATTTACACACATGTTGTTAAAGAGTTAAGTCAACAAAATCGCTTTAGTCCGTTGGATTATCTTTAACTCCTGTTTTCTTGAAATTCAATCCCCTCATTTTTTAATAAAGCCAAGATAGGTTGGTAAATATCTTTTGTGACAGGCAGAATTAACCCTTTGTTTGCTATTTTATTATCGGCAATAAGCTGAGCTGCCATCGCAGCAGGATAACCCACCGTTTTTGCCATGGCGCTGTAACCATCGACTTCACCAATTTGTTTTAAAACAGAAATCAGGTTATAGCGACTGCCATCGGATTTTTTGATGACAAATTCGTGCTGTAAAATCACCATATCTTTTTCGCACTTTTGATAGCTTAATTTTTGCAAAAGCAAAGCACAAAAAGCATCTAAGGCAGATGGTTTATTTTCAACTGTGTTATCTGAAAAACAACCAATCCACTCTAAGGCGTGATGAGATTTTTCATCTAAACTTTCTAGAATTTCGTTTAAGTCTTTTTTAGAATTAAGCAAGACAACAAAATCTCGCCAAGAAATACCTTTTGGAATAATCAGTGACTCTGGATTTAATAAACCCAAAGATTTGGCTGACTGAATGATTTGACTAAAGCCTTGGTAACGTAGAGTGCCGCGTAGAATTGTTTTAGCTGATTCTATTCCATAAGTTTTTTTATAGCTGATTGACTCGCGATTGGGATAACCTTCTAATGCCAACCCAGAAATCTGCATGGGCTTACTCCACAACAATAAATCCTCACCTTTAACCTTAATCACTTCATCATCCTGTAGATACACTGCATCATTCAACAGAGCCATCAAAGCACCTCTGGGTTCCCATGAAAACTTATAACCTAAGGGGTTGTCATTATCATCAGGGGCAGGAATGCCTCCACACCAAGAAGTGAAGGATTCAATTTCTTCGTCATTTTCATGCGCTTTGTCAATAATTTCCATCGCACTTAAGTGGTCAATGCCAGGGTCGAGCCCAATTTCATTGAGGATAACAATACCTGCATCCTTGGCTTGTTGTGCTAAATCTCGCATCACCTCAGTCTCATAACTTGCGGTTACCAAATGAACTTTTTGTTCAATACAAACCTGTGCAATCAACGGATGAAAAGGAGCAGGTACAAGACTAAGCACCACTTTTTTATCCTTAATGAGGTTGATGAGGTCTGCTTTATTACTTACATCTATTTGCAAGCTTGAAATATGTGGGTATTTCTCACTGACTTTTTGCGTATTAGCATAATCATAGTCCGCAAGAGTTATCTGATTGCTTTTGTTTCTACTTAAATATTCGACCACAGGTTCTGCAACAAATCCTGCACCTAAAACTAAAAATCTAGTCATTGTTTAATCTCGTGTTATTTGTTACCATCTTATGCCAATATTTATAATGAGTAAAAAACTTAATGGAAAACTACGGTTTTATTTCAATTGTGCCTGTGTTGGTCACTTTATCGGTTGCCTTGTGGTCTAAAAATGTTATTTTAGGCTTGTTTTTCGGTGTTTTCTTAGGTGTATTACTCTTACATGGCCTTAATCCTTTTACTGGTGTCGGAATTGTTGTCGAAAAATACATTGTTGCACAAGTCACTAAAAGCTCTAACGCTGGCATCTTAGTGTTAATGGCGTTTATCGGTGGGCTGGTTGGCTTAATGGAAAAATCAGGAGGCGCTGCTGCCTTTGCTGGCATGGTGGTTAAATACATCACTAACAAAACTAAGGCGAAACTAGCGGCATGGGTCAGTGGTTCATTGTTGTTTTTCACCGATTCAGGCACTCCGTTAATTGTTGGTCCTTTGTTTCGACCAATTATGGATGGATTAAAAATCTCCCGGGTTAAATTAGCATGGATAATTGATTCCACCGCCTCACCTGTAGCTGTTTTGATTCCTTTTATCGGTTGGGGTTTGTATTCTCAAGGCTTAATCGCTCAAGAGTATGAAGCACTTGGCATCACCGAAGATGCATTTACCACCTATGTGAAGGCTGTTCCTTTTCAATTTTACTCTTTACTGGCGGTTGTTATGGTGCCATTAATCATTACCATGAATGCAGACTTTGGACCAATGAAAAGAGCCGAAGAAGAACGTGAAAAAGGGTTTGCCTTGCAAGGCGATGCAATAGAAAAAATAGAACTAACGGAAACATCAAATGCCAAACCTATCATGGTCTGGTTGCCTTTATCTATCATGATGATTGTTCTTTTTGCTTTACTTATTCCACACGGCTTTCCTTTTGATATGACGCATATTCCATCCAATGCCTTTCGTTCGGCTTTGTCTACGGGCTATATCTTTGCTTCCTTATCGCTCATTATCTTGATGGCAAAATACGGCATTAAAAGCCTGACTGATGGATTTAATTTATACCTCAAAAGTATGGGCAATATGTTTAGTATTTTAATCATACTTATACTGGCCTGGTCACTTGGTGCAATAGGCAAAGATTTGGGTACTGCTAACTATATTGTCTCACTTGCGGACGGCTCTTTCCCTGCCTATTTAGTGCCACTTATTGCCTTTATTATTGGCGGAATTATTTCATTTTCCACAGGTTCGTCATGGGGAACCTATGCTATTTTGATTCCGTTAATTGTACCCATGGCTTTCCAACTTGATGCACCGATGTATGCCTGCATAGGTGCGGTATTATCAGGCGGTTTATTTGGCGATCATTGCTCACCAATCTCTGACACCACCATTCTTTCAGCCACGGGAGCGGGTTGTTCACAAATCGACCACGTAAAGACACAATTGCCTTACTCGCTATTTAATGGTGCTTGTTGTGTTGTTGCTTATTTATTTGCAGGAGTCACAGGCAGTGTTTGGGGACTGGCTGTGGGCGCTGTCTTGTTAGTGCTTGGTTTATTAATCATTAAGAAAAAATCGCGGTAGCCCCATAAAAAATAAAGGTTAATCGAATGAAGTTACTGAAGATATAAAACTGAAAAAGGTTCAAAATGTTAACTGCTAAAATCTACCAAAAAAAAGGTTTTATCTACTAGAAGTAATTAATATAAACGACGGTTGCCCAGGTTGCTCCAACCAAGACTTGCCCTAAAAAAACGGCAGCAGAACCCATGTCTTTTGCGCGCTTGGCTAGATCGTGGTATTTTTCTCCACAAACCATATCAACCACTGCTTCGATTGCGGAGTTGAGAATTTCGATTATTAACACCAGCAATAACACCGAAATTAAAAGTAATAACTGCATCGGTGATTGGGCAAGATAAATCGCACAGGGTGTTAAAATTAGTACAAGATAAACTTCTAAACGAAAGGAGGCTTCATGTTTAAACGATGCTTTTAATCCTTGCATTGACCATAAAAAAGCGGCATAAATTTGTTTAATTCCTCTGCGTTCTTTGCTTGCCATTAGCTGTTTTCCTGCCAGATTAAATTGGGCTGTTTAACGGCTTTGGCATCATCCAATCTTCGATTAGGAGCGGTATGTGGTGCTTGCTTAATGGGTTCAATATCATCTTCTGCTTGTTTGAGAATATCCGACATAGCTGCCACAAACTTATCTATGGTTTGTTTTGATTCGGTTTCTGTTGGTTCTATCAACATACATTCTGCTACCAAGAGTGGGAAATATATCGTTGGTGCGTGCATGCCGTAATCTAATAATGTTTTGGCAACATCGGTTGCAGTTAAGTTTAAGCTTTTGGCTTGTTTTTTCAAGGTGACAATAAACTCATGACTGGCTCGGCGATTTGGGAACGCAAGTTGGAAACCCACTCGCTCTAACTCTTTCATTAAGTAATTGGCATTTAAGGTGGCAAATTCGGCAATCCGTGGCATGCCTTCTTTGCCCAACATAAGAGCATAAATATAGGCACGTAGATTAACGCCAACATTGCCAGCAAAGGCCGATAAGCGCCCAATGGTTTTGGGTGCCATCTTTTCATCAACATAATGGTAACCGTTTTCACCTTTACCCACATATGGGATTGGCATATAAGGCACAAGGCGTCTGCCGACTCCAATAGCGCCAGAACCTGGTCCGCCACCACCGTGTGGTGTGGAGAAGGTTTTGTGGAGATTCATGTGAATCACATCAAAGTCCATATCGCCAGGACGAACTTTTCCTAAAATCGCGTTGAGGTTGGCACCATCGTAATACAACAAACCACCAGCTTCGTGAACTAGCTTTGCAATTTCGGTAATATTTGGTTCAAACACACCTAAAGTCGATGGATTAGTGAGCATGATGCCTGCTGTTTTTGGACCTAATAATGGAATCAAATCATGGATATTGATATTGCCATCACGGTTGGTGCGAATTTCTTTAACTTTATAGCCACACATGATGGCAGTTGCTGGGTTGGTTCCATGCGCTGCATCTGGGCAGATGATTTCATTGCGTTCAAAATCACCACGCTCTTCATGATACTTTTTTATCATGGCAATACCTGAAAATTCGCCTTGTGCTCCTGCCATTGGCGTGAGTGAAACAGCTTTCATGCCCGTGACATCTTGCAGAATTTCTTGCAAATGATACATGCAAGATAAAATACCTTGAGATAAACTTGTTGGTGCTAATGGATGGTGGTTTAAAAAACCATCGCTCATCGCCAGTGAATTACATACACGCGGGTTGTATTTCATCGTACACGAACCTAGTGGGTAAAAATGTGTATCAATTGAGAAGTTTTTTTGACTTAAGCGAGTGTAATGCCTTACCACATCAAGCTCTGAGACTTCGGGCAAGCCAAGAGCTGTTTGTCTTTGTAATTCTTTTGGAATATTGACGGAATCAACAGCTGGAGTTGGGGCTTGTGCAAAGGCTTGACGACCTTCTTTTGATTGTTCAAATATCAGCATGGTATTAACGTTATCCACGAGGAATAGAAAATAAGAAAGCCTAAATTTTACAAGACCATCGGCAATAAATATAGCCTTATGATTAAGTCTGGTTAAAAAAGATGGTTTATCGAAATTTGATAATTGCGTCCTGCCGCCTCAAGTCCTGAGCCATGTTCTCGGTATTTTTTATCGAATAAATTCTCTAGTCCAAAGCGAACAGTTGATGTTCCCGATAGTTTCCAGTTAGCATAGATATTATAACTCAAAAATCCACCTGTTCCATTAGGATGAATGCGAGGGTCGCGAATGTCTCGAGCACTTAATCTGTCTTGCGTGCCGGCAAAAATAATTTTTGGATTTATGCTCCATTTGTCATTAAGCGTTTTTTTATAGCCAATAAAACCATTGAGTGGTGGAATTCTATCAGCTGGCTCTGTTAATGTGCTTGAGGTTTCCTTTCCCCAGGTATAATTTATTACGGCTTTAAGTTCGGATGTATCATTGATATCAAATCTAATATTGCTTTCCAAACCATAAAGAACCACATTGTTAATATTTTGAGAGTGTACGATAAATTGTCCTGAGTCTGTTAACTCTCCAGTTTCAACACTGGCAATTTTATTTGTATATTCAGAATAAAAAAGAGCAAAATCGACAAACCAGTTACTGCCAAAATGCTTCCAACCAAAATCCAAAGTATGCACAGATTCTGGTTTTATTTCTGTGTTAATAATATTAAAACGATTGCCCGGTCTTTCACCAACTTGCCCTAAATCAAAGATATTTGGCGGTCTAAAGCCGCGACCTAAATTGGCAAATAATCGGTTGGTCGTATCGAGGTGGTACAACCAGCCAACATGCCAAGTTGAATCACTCAAATCCAAAACATCATGCGCAACATCAGGACTGTTTAAATCAATCCGATAATCACTGTAGCGAACACCAAAGGTAATGTCTTGCTTTTCTAAATATTTGGTCGCATCTGCAAATATTCCGAGGTGACGCATAGTTGAATCATCAGGAAAACGTGGAGTGCTAATGTTTTGAACTCCTGAAGAGGTTTTTTGTTTGGCGCTATTGATGGTGTCGTGGTAGTAATCCAGTCCATAAACAACATCGAAGTCACTGGTAAATTCCTTATTAAAAGTGCTTTGAAAAGTAAAAAGTGTACTTTGGTTTTGTTCTTTTGTCACTGAATCAGATTCAAAGGGAGATCTGATACGGTGGTCTTTTATTTTTTGCCAAGCCACATGGTAGTTGGACTGGTCATAAAATCCAGTACTGTCTTCATTACTATAGCTTAAATGGATAAACTGTCTTTCGTTGGGGGAATATAAAAACAAAGAAGAGTCAGGTTGTAATTGACCAAATCCTGCAACCAAGTCATCGACACGTGGTGTTGAGGGCTGTGTGAGAAATTGCATGTCAAACACAATGGAGTTTTTTTCGTTTAATGAGAACACCCACTTATTGTTGAAAGCTTTGGAAGTGTAAGTAGTAAATGGAATGGTCCGTCCGCCTCCGATTGTACGCATACCAATATCTTGGTAGCTTAAACCGACTGTTGTGGCAATTTTTTCATTGCCAAAATCCATCATGACATGACTGAGGCTTTTTTCATCAGCTGAATCATAGGAAAAGAAAATATCGCCTTGCTGTTGCCACTCTTGTCCTGAAAACTTTGGTGTATGTGTAATGACATTGATTACACCTCCCAATGCATCTCCGCCATAAAGAACTGAAGCAGGACCCCTAATTATTTCAATTTGCTCGGTCATAAAAGGATCAACTAAGGCCAAATATTGGTTGGGAGAATTACGGAAAAAAGCCGTATTTAATCTCATTCCATCAATTAAGTGTACATTTTCTGAGCCTTTTAGCCCACGGATGATGGGAATACCTTGCCCAGGGGTGGTTTGTTGAATATACACACCCGCTTCTTCGCGCAGTAAATCTGGCAAAAGTGTAATGTTTTTTTCTAGAATCTCTGCTTTGGTCACAACCGATACAGCTGTCGATAGATTTTCAACGCTCTGTGCTTTTTTTGAGGCAATGACAACTACATTTTCAATGGTCTCAGCTTCATCATTGGTGTGCATTTCTGTTTGAGAAGCTGCAAAAAACTGCAGAAAAGAAATAAGAGCTATCATGAATCAAAAAATCCTATATATGGTCATTTGTTAGCAATACAGACCATAAAAACTTCTGAAAGTTACAAAAAGAGGCGCATTGTATCACTTTATTAATAGGTGAACAACATAACCATATCCTCGAATAATTACTTAATAGTTTGGATGTATTTTTCTATTTCTTTTTTTGTAATGAGATACGCTTTGGTTAATTTTGTATAAATGGTGACTAAATTGCTAATTGCATTTTTATTTGCGGCAGCCACTTCGAGTTTGCGTGAAAAAAAGCTTAAGCCATTAGCACCAATATTAGCACTGGTAGATTTTAGCATGTGGGCTTTCTTCTTAACCTCTTCACAGTCATTGTTTTTTAATCCTTCTCTGATACATGACAGTATTTTGGGTGTTTCTTGCTCAAACATTTCCAGCAACAGGTGTATTTCTTCACCCATAAACTCTTGGATTTCTTTCAGTGCTTTAACATTTAACCACTTAGAGTTGATGGAGCTCAAGTTATTTACATTAGTTGGCGTTGCAGGCTTTTTACTTGAACTTTTCGATTTTGAGGTTTCCAGAACATTGCTTTGATCTACCAGTATTTTTGATGGTGCTTTATTAAGAATTAATGGGTCCCATTTTTTTAACGTTTTTTCAAGAATATAACGGTTTAATGGTTTAGACATATAATCATCCATACCAACATCTAAACATTTTTCTCGATCTCCCATCATCGCATTGGCTGTCATTGCTAAAATCGGAGTGTGATTCAATCCTGCTGCTGCTTCATAGTCTCTAATTTTAATCGTACTCTTATAACCATCCATTACTGGCATTTGACAATCCATTAAAATCATTCGATAACGGTTTTGTTTCACCTTCTCTAATGCTTCTTGCCCATTCATGGCGATATCAAAAGGATAACCAATGTATTGAATGAGTTTTTCTGCTACTTTTAAATTTATTTCATTATCTTCCACTAATAATATCTCAGGAATGATATTTTCAAGTTCTTTTGGATCCTCGGTGACTTTGCCTATTGTTGCAGAGACTTTAACCTCTTCTTCAATAGATTCTTGTGCTGCCTGCATGACTTCAATCCTATTTAAATACTCTTCAATATCATCGTGTTTGGATAATAGTTTGACATTTTTCAGGTTAGGAATACCGGCAATATTTTTATTTTCTGTTAAAATTAACACGTGAAGGTTATTCATTTTATTGTCTTTTTCAATGTCCTCACACAAGCTACGAACTTGTTTGCCTGCTGTTTCAAAATCTAGTAACATGATAACATTTTTAGTGTTATCTGAGTTTTTATTTATAGAATCGAATATTTCATAAGCTTGAGTTAAACCAAGTGCCTTTTGGAATTTGATATTTATTTCTTTTAAGTCATTTGATACTTTGTTAAATAATAAAGGATTTGTATTAATTATAACAGCCTGGAAATTGGAGGAACTGGTGATGCCTGACTGTGTTTCACCAACTGATTTCAACAATGGCAAATCAAAAAAGAAAGTGCTGCCACGGCCTTTTTCGGATTTTACAGCAATGGTTCCATGCATCAGTTCAACAATTTTCTTACTAATGGCTAAACCCAGACCCGTTCCTCCAAATTTACGTGTACTCGAACCATCTTCTTGGGTAAAGGGTAAAAAGATGTTTTCCAAAGTTTCTTTATCTAAGCCAATGCCCTGATCAGCAACTGAAAATCGTATAACCTCTTTATCTGGAAAATCTTTTAATTTCTTTGCAGAAATTTTGACTGTCCCGCCAGATGAAAATTTGATAGCATTACTGATGAGGTTCGATAAAACTTGGCGTAGGCGCGTCGGGTCTCCACGTAATAATGGACTGACATTGTTGTTAATTTTAACAACTAGGGATATGTTTTTATTTTCTGCAGCCTTTTGGTATGTCGCTTTAATTGAATCCATTAAGCGTAATATTTTAATACCACGCACTTCAACAGAAAGTTTGCCTGCTTCTACTTTAGAGTAATCAAGCAAGTCATCTATTAATTTTTGCATTTGAATAGCAGAAACATGTGCTGTAGTTAAATAGTCTTTTTGAAAACTTGATAATTCAGAATCAAGTAAAATATCCAACAACGGAATAATACCATTCAATGGAGTTCTTATTTCATGACTCATGGTCGCTAAAAACTCCATTTTAGCCATAGAGGCTGCCGATAGTTCTGATTCAATTTGTTTGATTTGATTGGTCAATTCTTGGTTGGCTGTTTTCATATCATCAACTTGAGCAACTAACTCCATTTTCCCTGACTGGGATTTTTTATTGCTTAATGTTGTGGCTTTCTCATAAACTTCGTCTTTGTAGTAAGTAAAAATAAATAAAAGAGCCGTAAATATAATTGTCGAAATAGCCAGGCCTATACGCGCTGGATTTTCAATAAATAACAATAAAACCACCTCAACGATAAGCAAAGGAGCTATGGTGTACAAAATACTCTTAAAGTCTCGCAAACATAGCAGTGCTGAAGCAGACAAAACCACAAAAACAAGAGTATAATATCCAGCACTTTGTTGCAAAGAACTCCACATATAGAAGCCCCAAAATAAAGAACTCAATAATAAAAAATTCTCTTGAATATAAACCTTTTGATCGTAGGTTAATTTATTTTGAATAATTGTAATTTTAGAAATCACAGGTACTAAAATTAATGCAACTGCAACCCATGCATAAACAGAGAACATACCAACTCCTGAAGTAATTACTGCCAAAACGAATGAGATTACGAAGTATTTTGCACTATCTGTCTGTTGTAAAAAGTCTAGAACTCGATTAAACATAGGCATATAAAAGCTTGAATTAAAGAAATATTCTAACAGAATTAATCAATAAATTGCCAAAATAATGTGTTGTTTTAGTGTTATCACCTGTTTCTGAAGTGATTTAGTCTGCCCAGCCGCTTATCAAAATTAAACTTGTTCACAATAATATGTGGAAATTATTACCTAACAGCGATAAACTAAATGGATATTAAATACTAAGGTTAAATCGTATGGATATTGCAGAGTTGCTCGCTTTTTCAGTTAAAAACAAAGCATCGGATTTACATTTGTCAGCTGGTTTACCTCCAATGATACGTGTTGATGGAGATGTACGCCGCATTAATTTGCCGCCGCTTGATCACAAAGAATTGCACGCCATGATTTATGACATCATGAATGATGGGCAGAGAAAAGAATACGAAGAAATCTGGGAATTGGATTTCTCATTTGAAATCCCCGGTCTTGCTCGTTTCCGTGTCAATGCTTTTAACCAAAATCGTGGTTGCTCAGCTGTATTTAGAACAATTCCTACCGAAATACTGACGCTTGAGGACTTGAATTGTCCACCGATATTTAAAGAGCTAATTAGTGTGCCTCGTGGCTTGGTTCTGGTCACTGGACCAACTGGTTCTGGTAAGTCAACGACTCTTGCTGCTATGATTGACTACATAAATAAGCATGAGCACGGTCACATATTGACAATCGAAGATCCGATAGAGTTTGTGCACACCAGTAACAAGTGTCTGATAAATCAGCGTGAGGTCTTTCGAGACACAAAGAGTTTTAGCAAATCTCTAAAATCTGCCTTACGTGAAGATCCAGATATCATTCTAGTTGGTGAGTTACGTGATTTAGAAACCATAGAGTTGGCATTAACCGCTGCTGAAACAGGTCACTTGGTTTTTGGCACCTTACATACCAGTTCGGCTGCTAAAACCATTGATAGGATTATTGATGTATTCCCTGCTGGTGAAAAACCTATGGTGCGTTCTATGTTGTCCGAATCATTACGTGCAGTAGTGGCACAAACCTTACTTAAAAGAGTCGGCGGTGGTCGAGTCGCCGCCCATGAAATCATGGTTGGTGTACCTGCCATACGGAATTTAATTCGTGAAGATAAAATTGCACAGATGTACTCATCTATTCAAACTGGACAATCTTATGGTATGCAAACACTGGACCAATGTTTGATTGACTTAGTTCAAAAAGGTGTTGTAACACGTCAGCACGCACGCGCAAAAGCTGTTAACAAAGCTGATTTTGAATAATTAAAAGAGAGAAAAAACATGGATTTTAATTCATACCTAAAGTTAATGGCTCATAAAAAAGCCTCGGATTTGTTTATTACAGCAAACTTGCCTCCCAGCATCAAAATTCATGGTCGAGTTGTACCCATTACTCAAACACCTTTGTTGAAAGCGCAAGCAAGAGATTTGGTAATGGGCATAATGTCGCCATCTCAAAAAGAAGTCTTTGAAAGAACCCACGAGTGTAATTTTGCCATTGGTGTGGCAGCAGTCGGACGATTTCGTGTCAGTGCTTTTTATCAACGTGCCTCCGTTGGCATGGTTATTCGTCGGGTAGAAACCAAGATTCCTACTTTTGAATCATTAAATTTACCACCAATTCTACCTGAACTTGCTCTGACAAAACGTGGCATCATGATTTTTGTTGGTGGTACAGGCACGGGTAAATCAACCTCTCTTGCTGCCTTGATTGGCTACAGAAACGTCAACACCACAGGACACATTATTACTATTGAAGATCCGATAGAGTATGTTCATGAACACCAAGGTTGCGTCATTACTCAGCGAGAAGTTGGTATTGACACCGAATCTTTTGAAATTGCACTTCGCAACACCTTAAGACAAGCACCCGATGTAATAATGATTGGTGAAATTCGAACCCGGGAGACGATGGAACATGCCATTACCTTTGCCGAAACAGGGCATTTTTGTTTAGCTACCTTGCATGCAAATAACGCTAACCAAGCATTAGATAGAATATTGCACTTTTTTCCTGAAGATAGAAGAGATCAATTACTAATGGATTTATCTTTAAACATGAAGGCAATGGTTGCTCAACAATTAATTCCAACCCCTGATGGCAAAGGGCGCAGAGCCGCAGTAGAAGTGTTAATTAATACACCTTTAGCTAAAGAGCTCATCCGTAAAGGTGAAATTCACAAATTGAAAGAATTGATGAAAAAGTCTACCAACCTTGGCATGATTACGTTTGATCAATCTTTATTTGAGTTATACCAAGCAGGTGAAATCACTTACGAAGATGCCTTGCGTCATGCTGATTCTGCTAACGAAGTTCGTCTAGCGATTAAGCTCTCTCAAGGTGGTGATGCTAATAGCCTAGCAGCTGGACTTGATGGCATTGGACTAATGGAAGACAGGTAAAGATAGTATAAGTTATGCCTGAACAATCCTCACACCAAAAAAGTTGGCGCTCAAAAATATTTAAAATCATTTACCACTCAGATACGCCTGCGGGTAAATGGTTTGATATTTTATTAATTATATTCATAATTGGCAGCGTTTTAACCATAATCCTCGACAGTGTTGCACAACTGCATCTAGATTATGGACATTTGTTTTATCTTTTAGAATGGTTTTTTACTATTATATTTACTTTTGAGTTTATTATTCGACTCATCAGTATACGTCGCCCATTGCGCTACGTTTTTTCATTTTTTGGTATAGTTGACATCCTATCTATTCTACCCACTTATTTGTCACTATTTGTAGGGGGAGCGCAACACCTACTTATCATCCGTATTTTAAGAATTTTACGTGTCTTCAGAATCCTCAAACTTGTTAGATACACAAGTGAAGCACAATTACTGACTCAATCACTCGCTAATTCTCGACATAAAATATTTGTCTTTTTCTTTTTTATCATAACCGTTCTTATTTTATTTGGCTCTCTCATGTATTTGATTGAAGGACCTGAAAATGGATTCGCCAGTATTCCTGCTGGTATTTATTGGGCAGTAGTGACATTAACCACGGTTGGTTATGGAGATATTGCACCACATACCATTCTTGGTCGCATAGTTGCATCGATGATAATGCTTACCGGTTACTCTATCATTGCCGTTCCTACAGGAATTTTTGCTGCCGAATTTAATAAAGAAACCAAGCGAGTTCGTGATAATGCACGCGTATGCACAACCTGCAATTTAAAAGGTCACACTAAAAATGCAATTTTTTGCCGTAAATGTGGCGAAGAACTTTAAGGAAGCTCTGAAAAATAGAAAAATCTCAGGTTTAAATAGGGAATGACCCTGATTTATCACATTTCAACTCGCAGATAAATACTTGATGACTTGCTAAGGAATTCTCTATTTGTCAGAGTTTCCTTAAATAAATCCTCAATTAATTTTTACTTAAATTTCTAAAATCTGATACGCTTTTATTGTTTTTTTTCAGGTATAATCTCAACATTAGAAACAACAGAGAAGATCCATGAAAAAAATTATCCTTACTGCTCTGACTATTGGAGCGTTAAGCAGCTGTATGCAAACAAACAAAAAATCAATGAGTGAAGTAACCTTCGACAAAACACCTATTAGTTACCCTGTCACAAAAAAAAGTGATGTGGTTGATAACTATTTTGGTACGGCTGTTGCCGATCCTTACCGTTGGTTAGAAGATGATATGTCCGAAGAAACAGCCGCTTGGGTTGCTGCAGAAAATAAAGTGACTCATGGTTATTTAAACAAAATTCCTTTTAGAGAACAAATCAAAAATCGCTTAACCAAAATTTGGAATTACGAAAAAGTCACCGCACCATTCAAAGAAGGCAAATACACTTACTTCTATAAAAATAACGGGTTGCAAAATCAATACGTTATGTACCGTAAAGATGCAAGTGGCACTGAAGAGGTCTTTTTAGATCCCAATACCTTCAGTGAAGATGGCACAGTTTCATTGGGGCAGGTGAGCTTCTCAAAAGATGGCTCAAAAGCCGCCTATACTATCAGTGAAGGAGGCAGTGATTGGCGCAAGGTGAAAATTGTAGATGTCGAAAGCAAAAAACAAATCGAAGACACCTTGGTTGATATTAAATTTTCAGGACTTTCATGGTATAAGAATGAAGGCTTTTATTATTCCAGTTATGACAAACCCAAAGGCAGTGAATTATCGGCTAAAACCGATCAACACAAATTATACTACCACAGATTAGGCACAAAACAATCAACAGACAAAGTGGTTTTTGGTGGCACAGCAGCACAAAAACACCGTTATGTCGGCGGTGATGTCACTGAAGATGACCATTATTTACTTATCTCAGGTGCAGTTTCCACTAATGGAAACCGATTATTTCTTAAAGATTTAACCAAAGCCAACAGTCCTTTAGTCACTGTTTTATCCCATACAGACTCCAACACTTATGTGATCGACAATATTGGTTCAAAGCTTTATTTGGTAACAGATTTAGAGGCTCCAAATAAAAAGGTCGTTACCGTCGATGCAACCAACCCAACATCAAAACATTGGGTGAGTTTTATCCCCGAAACAAAAAATGTTTTATCCGTCAGTACCGGGTCGGGATATTTCTTCACCAACTATATGGTCGATGCGGTTACACAAGTCAAACAATACGATTACGATGGTAACTTAGTGCGTGAAATAGCCTTGCCTGGCGTTGGTACAGCTAGCGGATTTGACGGCAAGAAAGAAGACGAAGCCTTATATTATTCCTTCTCAAACTACGTCACACCTGAAACAATCTATGCGTATAACGCCAAATCTGGTCAATCTAAAATTTACAACAAGCCTAAGATAGATTTTGATTCGGATGCCTATACTTCAAAACAAGTGTTCTACACCTCAAAAGATGGCACAAAAGTGCCGATGATAATCTCTTACAAAAAAGGCACGAAACTAAATGGCAAAAATCCAACCATTCTCTACGGTTATGGTGGTTTCAACATCAGTTTAAAACCAAAATTTAGCATTACACGTGCGGTGTGGATGGAACTCGGTGGCATATATGCTGTTGCCAATCTACGAGGTGGTGGCGAATACGGCACCAAATGGCATGATGCTGGCACACAACAGAAAAAACAAAACGTTTTTGATGATTTTATTGCCGCAGGTGAATATTTAATCGACAATAACTACACATCCAAGCAAAAACTGGGCATCATGGGTGGTTCTAATGGCGGATTACTCGTTGGTGCAGTAATGACCCAACGTCCTGACCTTATGCAAGTGGCATTGCCAGCTGTTGGCGTACTCGATATGTTGCGTTACCACACATTTACCTCTGGAGCAGGTTGGGCATATGATTACGGCACAAGCGAGCAAAGCAAAGAAATGTTTGAATACTTGCTTGGTTATTCACCCGTGCACAACGTCAAACAAGGCGTAGATTATCCAGCTACTTTAGTGACAACAGGCGATCACGATGATCGTGTAGTACCAGCCCATTCCTTCAAATTCGCTGCCGAACTGCAAGCCAAAGGCAGTAATAAAAATCCGTTATTGATACGCATAGAAACTGATGCAGGGCACGGCGCAGGAACACCCGTATCCAAAACCATCGACCAATACGCCGATATTTTTGCCTTTACTTTGTGGAATATGGGGGTTAAGAACCTTTAAAAACTTGAGGCGTTGGAATTATAAATCAACGTCCTTTTTGTTTTTGGCTATCGCTCACAGCTTCGCTGTTTTAAGTTACGCAAAGAGCGCGAAGGAATCGCAAAGGTTCGCAGAGAAAAAGGCTATTGTAGTGGAGTCCCTTGTGGACTCCTTTTCCAAAGAAAATGCTAAGTTAAATTTCTCAAGGCTCCCACAAGGGAAGCCACTACCATCACCTCCCATTAAGTGATATAAACTAAAGACTATTATGAATAAATACAAATCAAAACTTGTCAAAATAAAGCCAAAAAGACTTAATTCCTTTTCAAGACTAAAACATTTACTCTACTTTTTTGGTTTAATTGCATTTGCTTATTTGTTGTTTATAGCAGTGTTTTGGGGATTAAGTAAATTATTTATGATTGGCTCAACGTTAGATAGCATGGTGAAATTTTATTTCTTTTGGAGCCTTTTAGCTCTTATTATCATTGGTTGCGTATTCATCTTGTTTAGACTCATTGGTTTCGCTTTTGATAATCTAACAACCTCTCTATCTGGCATTTCTAAAAGTAAACACTCCAAAAATCAAGTAAATACAACACTGAAATTTTATTGGTTGGTTTATTCTGTATTTGTATTAAGTTTATTACTAATTTTCATTGCACAAACTCGGGATAATATCATATTACAATTAATACTACTTTTTGAAGTTGTGGTGTTTTCAGGTTTAATAGGATTTTCTTATCAATACTCTATAATATCCAAACTATTTTGGAAGGTTGTTTTATTTTTACAAATCGTTGAAATAATAGCAGCTATAATTTTATATATTAATTCACCACTGTTTGTTTACAATTTTAGTCTTGAATATGATGTTTTTAGATTTTTGATCTTATGTATTTTGATATTCATTATTATTTTTATACCGCTATATGGCATTTGGAAATATACTTTCAAGAGCGATAGTGTTTGGATTAAGTAAAGTGTCTTCTCTTGTTTGTTAAATAAACGAGCAATTTTTATT
>Ga0256834_1000629_pt1 | contig 25079 bp, 28 predicted proteins | sample 4281140metaG_FD_190536 | JGI IMG/M metagenome (GOLD analysis project Ga0256834, IMG submission 190536) | Hydrothermal vent microbial communities from East Pacific Rise, Pacific Ocean - 4281-140 | ecosystem: Environmental > Aquatic > Marine > Hydrothermal vents | place: Pacific Ocean: East...
AGCAGGTAATCAACCCACTCAAAGAGATACCACCGCTCGCCGTCTGAAAACGCCCAACATCCGCTTTTGGTTGATGTTATCTCCTTCCCCTCTATGCACTCCACGGAGGGACACCGAAGTTACTAACACTCAAGATTAATAAAAATTGTGGGGCCTTAAAGCCCCAGCATCTCCTTCGCGGCCTTAACTCCTAGGTCGAAGGCCTTCATGTTGACATCGACGGCCTTCTTCGGCACGCTGACCCTTATGACCTCCCTGACGTGCTCTGCCGAGAGTGGGAAGTCCGGCGTCTGAGTCAGCGCTCCGATGAGGACGACGTTGGTTGTTATGATGTTGCCGGCCTCCATCGCGAGCTTCTCGGCGTCGAAGGCCATGAACTTGGCCTCGAAGTCCTCCTCGACGACCTTTCTAATTTCCTCCAGGCTCGGGTACTTGGCAAGGCCCATCGAGACCTGAACCGGCGGAATCGGCCTCGCGTTGGTGAAGACTAAACCTCCTTTCTTGAGGTAGTTGATGTAGCGGAGAGCCTCGACCGGCTCGAAGCTCAGTATGACGTCGGCCTTGCCCTCGGGGACCATCGCGCCGTAGACGTTCTCTCCAAACCTGACGTAGGCGATAACGCTCCCAAAGCGCTGGCTCATGCCGTGAACCTCACCAACGCGCACCTTGTAGCCAGCTCTAAGCGCCGCCCAGCCGAGCAGATTGGCAGCGGTGAGGATTCCCTGACCGCCAACTCCGGTGATAACGATGTTGTACTCCCTCATCTCGCTCATAGCTCTCCCTCCCTCACCTTCTCGAAGGCGTCGAACGGACAGACCTGGGCGCAACCGCCGCAACCCCAGCACATCGTCGGGTCAATCTTAGCTTTCTTCTTCTCGGCGTCCCAGTAGATTGCCGGACAGCCGTAGGCGTTGATACAAATCTTACAGCCGGTACACTTGTCCTCGTTGACCTGGTAGAGCGGCCACTGCTTGCCCTCGCGCCTGAGCTGGCCTATTCTGTAGAGCGCACAGACGCGCCTCGCGACGACGACGCTCACGCCCTCAACGGCCAGGGCCTCCTTTATTGTTCTCTCGACGGCCTTTATGTCGTAGGGGTCAACGACCGCTACATAATCCGCTCCCATCGCCTTCGCGACCTCTTCAATCTTAATCTGCTTGCCCGGTCCGTGTGGAGTCTCACCGGTTCCCGGGTTGGGCTGGTCGCCGGTCATGGCTGTAACGAGGTTGTCGAGGACGACTATGACGACGTTGGAGCGGTTGTAGATGGCGTTCGCTAAAGCCGGAAGTCCGGTGTGGAAGAACGTCGAGTCGCCTATCGTGGCGACGATTACCTTCTTCTCCTTGCCGGCCTTGTGCTCTTCTTCGGCGACGGAACCGTTCAGGGCGATGCTGAGGCCGTGGGCGACTCCTATTGAGGCACCCATCGCGACGGTTGTGTCAACGGTCTTGAGCGGTGGGAGGACGCCGAGGGTGTAACAGCCTATGTCGCTCGGGAAGATTGCCCTTGGAGTCGCGGCCCTTCTAATCGCGTAGAAGGTGTTCCTGTGCGGACAGGCCGGGCACAATGAGGGGGGCCTCGGCGGAACCATGGCCTTTACTTTCTCATATTTCTTGTCAATCTCCTCGAAGTTTATTGGGGTTTCCAGTCCGAGGAACTTCGCTATGGCCGTTACCGCCCTTCTCGTGGTCATCTCGTAAACGCGCGGAACGAGGTCCTTGCCGTGAATCGGAATCGTTAATCCCCTGTCGTAGGCCCAGGTCTTTACCTGCTCCTCAACGACCGGCTCAAGTTCCTCAACGATGAGAACCTTCTCAAGCCCGTCGAGGAACTTCTCAAGCAGGCCGTAGGGGACGGGGAAGGGCGTTCCGAGCTTGAGTATCTTGACGTTCTCGACGCCGAGCCAGGCAAGTGCCTCCTTGACGTAGGCGTAGGCGAGACCCGGGGCTATTATACCGACCTTCGCGTTCTCGTCGCCCTCAATCCAGTTGAAGGGGCAGTTGTTTAGCTCCTCGCGAATCTTCTCAATCTTCTCGAGAATCTGCGGGTGGAACTTCCTCGCGTGGGCCGGGATGTCAACGAACCTCTCGGGGTTCTTCTTGAAGTTTCCGAACTTCCTCTTGCCGGTCTTTATCTCCTCCGGAAGCTCTCCGAGAACGACGTCGCCCCTCGCGTGGGAGCTCCTCGTGGTAGTTCTGAGGATAACGAAGTGCTTGAACTTCTCGCTGAGCTCGAAGGCGTACTTCGTCATCTCCTTGGCCTCGTGGGGTGAAATCGGCTCAAGAACGGGCACGTTGGCAAACTTGCCGTAAACCCTCGTGTCCTGCTCGTTCTGACTGCTCCACATGCTCGGGTCATCTGCCACCATTATGACGAAGCCGCCCTCGACGCCCATGCCGACGGCGCTGAGGAAGGTGTCGGCCGCGACGTTGAGACCAACGTGCTTCATGGCCGTCATGGCCCTGAGACCGCTCCAGGCAGCGGAAAGCGCGGTTTCAAAGGCAACCTTCTCGTTGGTGGAGTACTCCATGTAAACTCCTGCCTTCTTGGCCACCATCGCCATCGTATCGGTCAGCTCCGAACTCGGAGTTCCGGGATAAGCTGCGAAAACCGCTATGTTGGCCTCCAAAGCTCCGCGCGCTATTGCCTGGTTTCCGAGGAGGAGAACCCTCTCCCCGGGCTTATCCCACAGCACTATGTCCGTCACCTTCGCCATCAAACAACACCTCCGAAATTAAGTCGATGAAAAATGAAAGTCACTCATCCTCCAAAACCCCGGCGTTCCTCGCCTGCTGGACAAGAGCATAGGCACCGGCGGCAACGTCCTCGGGCCTCTCGTAGCTCGGGATTCCGTTCTCTTCGAGGAGCTCCTTCGCCTTCTCGCTGACGTAGCCGGCCATGAAGAGTCCTAAAACCGGCTTCCCGTTGTTGACCTCCTTGACGGCCCTTATGACGCCCTCGGCGTGCTCCGTTGGAGTCATTCCCGCGAAGGTCGGGACGACGCATATCGCTATGAGCATGTCGACGTTCGGGTCCTGAAGGAGTAGCTTCGCGGTCCTGTAGTAGTCCTCGCCTCTCGCGGAAGCTATCATGTCGACGGGGTTCTTCACTGCCGCCATCGGCGGAAGGAACGAGCGGAGCTCCTCAATGGTTTTCTCCTCGAGGTCGGCCAGCTTAAGGCCCCTCTTGTCAATCTGGTCGGCGGTCAAAACGCCCGGTCCTCCGGCGTTGGTCATTATCGCGACGCGTTTTCCTTTCGGCAACGGCTGTGTGAAGGCCCTCGCCATGCTGAGCATGTCGTCGATTGTCTCGGCGATGAGAACTCCGCTCTGCTTGAAAGCGGCCTCGTAAATCTTCCAGCTTCCGGCCAGGGAACCGGTGTGGCTTGAAGCGGCCCTCGCTCCGCTCTCGCTCTTTCCGGCCTTGAGGGCTATGACCGGCTTCTTCTTGGTGACCTTCCTGGCAACTTCGATGAACTTCCTCCCGTCCTTGACCCCCTCAATGTAGAGGGCTATGGCCTTGTCGTCTTCGGTTTCTGAGAGGTACTCCATGAAGTCGGCGAAGTCAAGGTCGGCCATGTTGCCTATGCTTATGAACTTGGAGAAGCCGATTCCTTCCTTGACGGTCTTGTAGATGATTCCAGCCCCTAAAGCTCCACTCTGGCTCACGAAGGCTATGCTCCCCTTCTTGGCGTCCATTATGAATGTCGCGTTCATGTCGTTGTGGGTGTTCATGACTCCGACGCAGTTCGGGCCTATCAGGCGCATTCCGTACTTATGGGCAATCTCAACGAGTTCCCTCTCCTCCTTCTTGCCCTCTTCACCAGTCTCGCCGAAGCCTGCCGTTATGATGACCGCTCCCTTAACACCCTTCTCACCGCAGTCGATTAAGGTTTCCTTCACGAAGCGCTTGGGAACGACGATTATCGCGAGGTCAACCTCATCGGGGATGTCCTTGACGTTCTTGTAGGCCTTAACGCCCTGGACAATCTCGTCCTTGACGTTGACGGGATAAACCTTGCCGTCCTTGTACTTCTTGAGGTTCTTGAAAACCTCGTAGCCGAGCTTTAGGGGGTCGTTCGATGCACCGATGACGGCTATACCCTTCGGTTTGAAGAAGTAGTCCAGGTTCATACGCCCCACCGTTTAAATCTCCGTTGAATCGTATATAAGCTTTCCCAAAAGGAGCATTGGAGAATTTTAGAGCATCGTTGAGACTTTTAAGTCCATCAGTGGGCTTTTTCAGTCATCGAAAGATTTAAGTAAGCTCTGGTTATTTTATCCTCGGAGGTGGTGGCGATGGTGAAGGTGAAGTTCCTCGGCCACGCGGCTTTTCTGATTGAGGGAAGCAAGAAAATCCTCATAGACCCGTTCCTCAGCGGCAACCCGCAGGCCGCGGTGAAGCCGGAGGATGTTGAGGCGGACCTGATACTCGTCACACACGCCCACGGGGACCACATCGGAGACGCGGTCGAGATAGCCAAGAGGACCGGCGCGAAGATAGTTGCGATGTTCGACGTCGCCAACTACATCAGCGAGCAGGCCGAGGGGATTGAGGTCATCGGAATGAACTACGGGCCGACTGAAATTGACGGCGTCGGAATAGTCCAGGTTCCGGCCTGGCACTCAAGCAGCGACGGCAAGTACAGCATCGGCAACCCGTGCGGCTACATCGTCAAGCTCGACGGAAAGACGGTTTACCACGCCGGCGACACCTTCGTGTTCCTTGACATGGGCCTGTTCAGCGAGCTCTACGGTCCGATTGACGTTGCCCTGCTCCCGATAGGCGGACACTTCACGATGGGTCCGAGAGAAGCCGCAAAGGCCGTCGAACTGCTCAAGCCGAAGAAGGTCGTCCCGATGCACTACAACACCTGGCCTCCGATTTCGGCCGACCCCGAGGAGTTCAAGAGGCTCGTTGGGGACAAGGCCGAGGTCGTTATCCTCAAACCCGGTGAAAGCCTTGAGCTTTGAAAAACCTTTTTAAGAGCCTTTCCTCATTCCTTTTTCAGGTGGTGAAATGGGCAGAAGGATTTTTGCGCTCCTCGTGCTTGTGGTTGTATCGGCTCTGCTCATTCCTCATGTTCACGCCCAAACGTCCGCTGAGAAACCCAGATACGACCTGATTATCGTTCGAAACGATGATTTAATCGATTACATTGTTGCGCTTCCCTATTCAAAGCTTCTGGATGCACCCATTCTTCCCGTTAATCCCCGGGAGCTTGACTCAACGACCCTAGCCCAGCTCCAGAGCTACGAGCAGTTCGGCTGGTACCACGTTCTTATAGTTGGGGATTATCAGGCCGTGAGCCAGACCGTCCAAGAACAGCTCATAAATCTGGGCTTTCAAGTAACAAGAATTGGGGGGGCGACCAGAGTTGACACCGCCGCGAAGCTTGCCGAGGCGTTCTACCCCAACGGGGCTGATACGGTTATAATCGCGAGCGCCAGCGACTACGGTTCGGCTTTGGCCGCCGCCAGATGGGCGACAACCTACAACGACCCCCTCCTACTGACCGAGCAGAACGAGGTGCCCCCCTCTGTGGTCGATGCCCTCAAGGAGCTCCACCCCAAGCTCGTGGTCCTTATAGGGGCCGGAATGTCCAAGACTGTCCAGGAGCAGATTCAGAAGCTCGGGTACGAGACCTATTGGGTCAAGGAGAACCTTACGATAACGGTCTCAACTTCCACCCCCCAGCCGAAGACCAACTGGACGCTCGTAATACTGGCCGCGATAGCGTCAATAGCCGTGGCAGTTCCAGCCTCCCTCTACTACGCCAAGAAGAAGTGGTCCGCCAACAAGGTTCCCATCGAGGTTCTGACCGAGAAGGAGCGCATAGTCGTCAAGGCAATACTGGACAGGGGCGGAACGGTAAAGCAGGAGGAGCTGCCAGAACTGACAGGTTACTCAAGGCCGACGATAAGCAGAATCATTCAGGAGCTTGAGAAGAAACAGCTCGTGGAGAGGGAAAAGGTGGGGAAGACCTTTATAGTTAAACTCACGAAGGAAATCGTCATGCGCGAGTAGCGGTCGGCCAAGCCCTCCGCTCATCACTTTTCAGGGTCCTGGCTGTTTCTTCATCCCGCAAGAAAAGAAGGAAATCACCTGCGGAAGAGATGGCCGTGAGCCCTGTTCACGTGCCTTGTGAAGGCCTTTGCATCCTTGAAGACCATCCCGCAGCGCGGACAGCGGAAGAGTATCTCCCCGTCCCTGTCCTTGATTTTGATGGCCTTCAACACCGCCATCTCCTCCACCCCCGAGCGGAGTTTCAATTCCTGCTTTTAAACTTTGCTAAACCCATATCCTGTTGCCCTTCACCTTGATGTAGCCCAGCGTTTGAAGAACCTTCAGGAAGTCCTCTACAGCATCTTCGTCGTAGTAGATGTTTATCCTCTCGTTTCTGCCCTCAACGGTTATCGGTTCGACTTCCATAACCGCCTCTATAAGCTCGTTCTTTTTCCTGTATTTCTCGGCAAGCTCGAGGATTTTCTCGGCCAGAACGGAGCGGGCTATTCCGTCGAACATGGCCTCGACGTAGCTCTCCTCTGTTGCGTAGTTCTCGGCTATCTCGAGGGCCTTCTCTATCAGCTCCCTCTCCACCTCGAGAACCTCGACGTAATAGCGCTTCTCAAGGGTGTACTCCGTGACCAGGGTTGAGGACACCTTCTCCTCTATGGTCTCGAGCTCATCGCCAAGCTCCTCAATGGGAAAGCGCAGTTCAATCGTAAGCTCCTCGAGTCTGGGCTGTTTGAGGAGTATCAGCTTGCCCTCGTTCTCCTCTACGTAGCCGCCCTCAATCATGGCCCCTATCACGGTCAGCTTTCCGAGGCTCGGCTCTTGGAAAATTTCATCAAAGTCCCTCTCTTCACCGGGGGTCCAGCCTTCGATTATCTCGTTGAACGACTGCCTTACTTCCTCCAGCATCTCGCTGACCGCGGGGGTTTCTACCTCGAGGAACTCCCGGTAACTGCCCCTCAGAACCACGTAGTGCTCGACCTGGGATGTTGTTTCCTCCCTCGGTCTGTTCATAATTCCCGCCCTGCTCAGCTCCCTTGAGAGGGCGTTCATATCCTCCTTGGTGAGAACCTCAAACTTCACCGCCTTCACCACCGACACGTTCTCCGATTAGGTTCATCAGCATGAGCTTCAGGGGTCTGTTGTGAAGCCTGCTGATTGTCTCCCTCACCTCCTCTTCAAGTTCAGGGGAGTAGTTGGCGTAGAGGAGGAGTGCGTAGGCCATGACCTTGGGGTCGCCCTCGCGGAGAACCTCAACTCCCCTCGCCAGAAGGGGGTCTTCAAGCAGCTTTGAGGCCAGGTTTCTGATGCTCTCAGCGTCATTCTCCTCGAGCGCCTTTTTGAGGGGCAGGTAGAAGGAGTTCAGGACAATCCTTGCCATCCTTTCCCTCTCCGCGTAGTCCTCTGTGGGGGCCGATTCCTCCCGCTTTGAGAGGTGCTGGTAGATTATGGGAACCGCGAAGAGCAGGAGCACAAGGAAGTAAAGCTTGAGGGGGACGCCCGTGCCCGCGGGGAGCCTTCTCTGGATGTAAACGAGGACGATTATCCCAACCGCGAGCCAGCCGAGCAGCATGACCGCGTAATAGTTCGAGTAGGTTCTGACCTTTACAGGTTTGGCCCTGACACCGAGTTCCTCGTATCTCCTCAGCATTTCCTCCGCTATCTCAATCTCCGCCTCCAGACGTTTTATGCGCCTCTCCACCTCCTCAATAACTCTATTCATCTTTTCCCACCAGCAGTTTGACTATCCCCTCGCTGACCTTTTCTAGGATTGCCTCCCCCTTTTCCCTGCTCGCCCCCCTCGGGTCGTCGTTAACTCCCTCCGGGAACAGCTCAAAGCCGATGTCCTTTCTGATGACCCTTATTTTCTCCTCCCTCTTTTCGCCAACGGCGTTCTCCATTTTGACCAGCTCGGGTCTTATGGCCAGTATCACCGATGTCTCGTCCTCGCCGGCGTGTCCTTGGCTTGAACAGACCTCGAGGATTTCCTTCCTGAAGTCAATCCACCAGTCTATGAGCCAGACTTCAACGTCGAATTCTCCCGCGACCTCTTCGGCCGCCAAAATCAGCGGCGAGTGGTTGCCCCCGTGCCCGTTGAGGAGAACTAGCCTCCTGAAGCCCTCTCTGGCGAACTCCCTGAGGATTTCGGCTGTGTACGCCTTGAAGGCATCGGCTGAAACGTTGATTGTTCCGGGATATACGTCGAGCACAAAGCTGTGCCCGTACCACACGGGCGGCGCTATTATAACGTCCTTCCCCATTTTCCTCAGCTTTTCCTCAATTCGCTTCGCTATCTCCAGGGGTGCGAAAACGTCGGTCCCCAGGGGAAGGTGCCTTCCGTGGGCCTCAACGCTTCCAACCGGTATAATCACGGTGTCTATCCTCTTCTTGGCCTCCTCAAACTCGGGCCACGTTACGTTCTCAAGGAGCATCGCCACCACCGAGAAGAGTTGAGCGTCATTCGTTAATACCTTTGCCCTCTACCTCTTTGGACACGAAGTGGTAGAAGGCGACCGCTCCCACGAGCGCGAAGGCGTACTGGTTTATGAACTTGAAGAAAAACGCTATCACGACGTCAATGCCTGAGTTTCCAATTGCCATAATCACGCCAAGCTCGTTTCCCCCAACCCCTCCGGGCGTTCCGAGGGCACTTCCCAGGAACTCCGAGTAGAGGATGGCGGCAACTGCGGTGGCAAGCGGAATCGTAACTCCAAAGACCTTGGCAACGCTGATTAGAATACCCGCGTTAACTAGGACGAGGGTAGTTCCCAGGGCCATTGCAAGCGCAACCCTCCTCGGGTTCGCCTTTCCACAGTGCCAGCCGTCGTAGAACTCCTTAAACACGCCGTCCCCCCTTCCAAGTTTTCTGACGATGACCATGATTGCGGCGTAGACCTTGTCGTCGGCCAGAAAGACGAGCAGGAAGAAGGCAACGACGAGGAGGGCCTTCGGGTCGCGGGTTGTGATGAATATGAAGGTGAACCCGGTGAGGAACTCGGTCGAGACCTCGAGGAGGCTCGTTGCGAGAACCTGGAAGTACTTGGCACCTATGAACTTGACCTTTATCAGAGTCCCTATGGCCGCGTTCAGGGAGAATGACAAGTAGGTCCCGGAGAGGTTCGCTAGAAGGACCCGCCTGTATGAGACATCGGCGACGTTGCTGAGGTAGAGGTACCACGTAGCGGTGTAGATTAGGTAGCCGGTGACCCCTAGGAGCACCGCCAGCATTGAGTAGGGGGAGCGGAGCTGGGAGGTCGTTAGATGTATCTGGGAGGCCTCGGCGTAGACTTTGTGGATTAGGTAGGCGGTTATTCCGAGCGTCAGGACTAGCACTCCCGTTTTTTTGAGAGTCTCCCTATCCAAGCTATCACTGCCCCTCGAGGAGTTTCCTCACGTAGCGCGGCATCTGGAAGAGGGTCTCGTGCCTCTCGGGGTCGTAGTAGTAGAGCTCCCCTGGAGCACGGCTCACGTCCACCTTCCTGAAGTCCACATCGCCCTTAACACCCACGAGGAAGCTCCAGGGTGAGGCGTAGCCTATCACCGGGAAGCTGAAGTAGTAGACCCTGTCGAAGACCTTCTTCATTGCTTTGTAGGCATCTATGAGCTCGTTGGTGAAGAGGTAGACGCTCCCGGCCTGGGTGATGTAGAGGCCCTTCTCGTTGAGCTTCTCGTAGGCCGAGCGGTAGAACTCCTCTGAAAAGAGTAGCTTCGCCGGGCCGACGGGATCGGTTGAATCGACGATTATGACGTCGAAGCGCTCCTCGGTTTCCTTCAGGTACTCAACGCCGTCGCCGATTATCAGCTCGGCCCTCGGGTCGTCGAAGGCGCCCCTGTCTATGCCGAGGTAAATCCTTGAAACCTCGACGACCATCTCGTCAATCTCGACCATCGTGGCCTTCTCAACGCTCTCGTGCCTGAGAACTTCCCTCAGCGTCCCGCCGTCGCCGCCGCCTATGATGAGCACCCTCTTTGGATTCGGGTGCGCGAGCATAACCGGGTGAACGAGAACCTCGTGGTAGCTCTCCTCACCAATCTCAACGAGCTGAATAGTCCCGTCCAAGACGAGCATCTTGCCGAACCCTTCTGTCTCGTAAAGCTCGAGCCTCTGGTATTTCGTCTGCGTCTCGAAGAGCCTCTCCTTGACCTTGAAGCCGACCCCGTAGCCCCTGGGATACCACTCGATAAAAGCCCTCTCCCTTTCGCTGTAGCCCATGAGCCTCACCTGAGCTTAGCTTGTCTTACCGGTTTTAAACCTTGGGGTTGGGTAAAGGTTATTAAGCGTCCCTTTCCAGAGATAAGCGATGGCCGAAGCTAGGGTTAAGAAACAGCTCACAAGACTGCTCAAGGAGCTTGCTCCCGAAATCAAGGAGGGTTTAAAATACGGTGTGCCGCACCTAGTTGGTGAAATCTCGGGAGAAGACGGGGAGTTCAGGGTCGAGCTCGTCGTTACGGTGTTCGAAGATGCGCATCACTTTCTGAGGCTCGTCTGTGACGGCTCGCTGATATTCATCTTCCCGGCGGAGGACTTTCACCCTTACCGGCTTTTCATGGACCTCTGGAGGTTTCTTGAAGGGAAGTTCGAGAGGAGACCCGTTCTTGAGGAGGGTGCGAGGATTAGAGGGCCGATTAAGCTCGCCCTTCAGAGGGAGGGCTACGAAGTCCTGTGGATGAACGTCCAGATGGCGGGGAGCAACGATGTTATCCAGGTATGGGCGAGCAAGGGAGGGGTCAGGTACAACATGACCTTTGAGAAAATTGGGGAAAACGAGTTCGTCCTCCTTGAAAAGAAGAGGATTCAGTAGGGGAACATCACGACAACGGCTATTGCCGCCGCCGGCTTGTCTTTGACTGTGATGTCCGCGCTCGCAACCTTGAACTCACCAAGCTCCCAGCCCCTGTTGGCAAATCCTTCCTCTACCATTTTCCTGACGATTCTCTCGGCCTCTTCCTTCGTGCAGTAGCCGGCGTACTCATAGATTAGGCCGCCTTCGTTGTTCTTGCTTATTCCCACTCCCAGCGCCGCGCTGATTGTCATCCCAGGCTCGTCGCTCTCGATGTGCGCGTAGACCGTCGGAAGGAGCATTCCAATCGGAACGTCGTGGACCTTCTCCATCCACTCGATGTGTGCCGGAATGACGCTGCTGAGCTTGACGAGGTTGACGTTTCCAATTCCCAGTTTGAGGAGCGCGTTGTCAAAGGCGTTTAGCTTCGTTCCGCCCTCGGCGGCGGCCGCCCCTAGGAAGGCCCTCTTAGGGGTAGTCCAGCTCATGTCCACCACCTTAAAATCCTTTCAATAATCAATCCACCGCTTACGCTCGAGCTTATAAACTTTGCCCATTTCCTGAGTTGAAGGTGCTTATAAGCCTTCCAACGGTTGCGGCCAAGAATATGCCTCCGATTGAAGTTAGGGCGGAGAGGGAGTAAAGTTCACCTGTTAAAACGCCGTAGCTGTTTCCGAGGTCTGCAACGAGGAGTCCAAGGATTCCAAAGCTCACCAGTCCGGTTGCCTTGGCCAGCGAGCTGACAGGTTTCCCGTCCCACGTCATGACAACGGTCAGTATGAACCTTACTGTATACACGGCGAGGAACAGGTAGAGAGTCCAGAGGGTTATCTCGGCCCTGAAGTTCATCCCACGCCAGGCGAAGAATATCGGGGCGAATATCCCGTAGGTCACGCCGCTCAAAATGGTTTCAAGCCTTTCGTACTGCTTTGTTCCAACGAGGTCGCTGTGGAGGAGCAGACCCGCCAGAAAGCCGCCTATGGTGAAGTGCATCCCAACCTCCTCGCTGATGAACCCGAGCGTTGCGGCGAAAATCATGAAGACACCGAAAACCGCCTCGTCGCTCCTCAGCTTCCGGAGCTGGGTTGTGAGCCAGACCTTGTGCTGTATCCCAATCTTGTAGTTCACGTAGAGGACGCCCCCGATGAAGGCGACCTGTTTCAGAACCGTTACACCAAGCTCCACCGGATTCCCGGCCTCCTTGAAGTTCGCGAGCACGTAAACGAGTATCAGGATTGCTACCTCGCTTATAATGGCGTAGGAGAGGGCCACGTGGAGGTAGCTCTCCCCGAAGAAGCGCTTTAATCTAACGACTATCGGGGCGCTCGCAACGGCGAGTATTGCTGCCGCCAGGAAGTTGCCCGATGAAACTGTGAACCCGGTCAGGGGCAGGGTTATGAGGAACATCGTGGCGAGCGTGGCAACGTAAACGGGGAGGGCCTTTTTCCCGCCTATGTGAAGCTCTTCGGGTGTTATCTCAAGCCCGGCCGAAATCATGAGGAAGAATATCCCGAACTCGGCCAGAAGGTTCATGTCCTCGGCGGGGACCCCGGTGAGAACGTAGCCGAGTATTAAACCGGCCGTTATCTCGCCGACTATACCGGGGTAGCCGAGTCTCTCGAACAGCTCGGCGAGGAACCTGCCGACTGCGATGATTATGAGAACGTAGCCTATAATCTGCATCTCCCCACCCCACTTTAGAGTCCCCTAAAATCTGGGGTCTGTGTGATATAAGCGTTTCCATGGCGAGAAAGGTTTAAATGCCCAAACCTGTTACCGTGAGCGGTGGTGTTCATGATTGAAGTCGGTGAATACAAGGTCAAAGAGGGTCTCTACTACACCAAGGACCACGAGTGGGTTAAGGTTCTCGAAGATGGAACGGTTCTGGTCGGCATAAGCGACTACGCCCAGAAGGAGCTGGGCGATTTGGCCTACGTCGAGCTTCCCGAGGTCGGAACCGAGGTCAGCAAGGGCGACGTCCTCTGTGAAATCGAGAGCGTCAAAGCGGTCAGCGAGGTCTACGCCCCGGTCAGCGGTGAGGTTGTTGAGGTCAACGAAGAACTTGAAGACAGCCCTGAGCTCCTCAACGAGGACCCCTACGAGAACTGGATTGCCAAGATAAAGCCCAGCAACCTTGAGGGGGAACTCAAGGAGCTTATGGACGCCCAGGCTTACGCCAAATACCTCGAAAGCCTCTGACGTCTTCCTTTTGCCCTCCGCAATCGTTAAGTATTTTTCCGTCTATTTTTTCCGGTGGTTGCCATGAAGGTTCTGAAGGAGTGGGACGTTAAGGTAAAGCTCGTCAGGACGAGGAGGGGAGCTATTCTCCACATGATTGAGCTTGAGCCGGGTCACTTCTACCTCGAGCAGAACCCGCTCAAGGATTCAAAGTACGGCGTTGCATACAGGAAGATAAAGCAGACCTTCCCGGAGTTCTACATGTTCTGGGAGATTAAGAACAACCGCTACACGGGAAAACTTCTCGCTGGAGCGTTCCTCGAAAAGAAAGAGATAGACGACTTCATAACGCTTCTGGCCCAGAGTGAGGACTTCAAGAACTTTGAGGAAATCCTCGAGGAAATAGAGGAAGTCGAAGAGGAGTAAGCTCGGCCCTTTTTCTTCATCATTCCCAGTCAGATACCCTAGAGGTCGTCATCGCTCGGTTTCTTTCAAGAAGGGAAGGATAAAAGCCTAACGGCTCCGTCAGTATACCCCTCATCATTCCTCAGCTACCGTGAGGCTCGTCATCGCCACCAAGACTGGGAACTTTGACTGAAAAACCTAGCGCCAACTTCTGGGGTAGTAGCATTCCGAGCCGTGTTCAAGTGAGCCTTTGCAGGGCTTTTCTGGAAACCTCATTCAACTGGAACGCCCTCCCTGAGAACCGTTCTGTGAAACGAACTGTTCTTCGTCCGCTCAAACTCGTCTGGACTTTCCACTATGGCGGACACGACCTCCCCAGTTTCCATTAGAACCTCCCACGTCAGTTCGGAGATTTCTTTCTGAGTTATCCCCTCTCCTATGACGAGAACGTCTATGTCGCTGTCCTCTTCGGCGTCTCCCCTCGCTACGGAGCCGAAGAGGATTACTTTCTTTGTTCTTTCTCCAAACCTCTCTTTCAGGAGCTTCACGAAGTACTCAACGGCCTCTCGCTTTTCCATGTTTGATGCTGAAGCACAGCCCCTAAAAACACTTTCAGGAGACGATTATGAAAACTGGGGAAAAGAGATGAAAGATGTAGCAAAAAACCCTCACGCGTTCTCCTTCCTCTTCTTTGTGAGGTACTCGTGAATTGCCTTCGCCGCTTTCCTTCCGTCGCCCATCGCGAGGATAACCGTTGCCTCGCCCCTTATCGCGTCTCCGCCGGCGAAAACCCCAGGAATGCTCGTCATAAGGTTCTCATCCACCACTATCTTTCCACGCTCGACCTTCAGGCCGGGCGTGTTGATGATGAGCCTGTTGGGGTGCTTGCCGATGGCAATGATGACGGTGTCTGCCTCAATAGTCACGTATTCACCGGTTCCGACTATCTTCCTCTTGCCCCTGCTGTCGCGCTCGTCGAGCGGTTTCATTTTCTCGAACTTGACTGCCCTAACGTTGCCGTTCTCGTCACCGATGAACTCGACCGGGTTTATGAAGTACTCGAACTTTATGCCCTCTTCCTTCGCGTGTTCGACTTCCTCAATTCTCGCGGAAACGTCCTCCGGGCCGCGGCGGTATGCTATGATTACCTCGGCACCGAAGCGCCTCGCGCTCCTCGCGGCGTCCATGGCGGTGTTTCCGGCTCCGATGACGATTACCCTCTTCCCGACCTTGACCGGGGTATCGTACTCGGGGAACAGGTAGGCCTTCATGAGGTTAACTCTCGTCAGGAACTCGTTGGCCGTGTAGATTCCGTTGAGGTTTATGCCGGGGGCGTTGATAAGTCTCGGCGTTCCGGCGCCCGAGCCTATGAAGACGGCATCGTACTCTTCGAGGAGTTCCTCGATGGTAACGGTCTTTCCGACGATGTGGTCGGTGAGTATCTTGACGCCAAGCTTTTTGAGCTTGTCAATCTCACTCTCGACGATGCTCTTTGGCAGTCTGAACTCGGGAATTCCATACATCAGGACTCCTCCGGGCTCGTGGAGGGCCTCGTATATTGTAACGTCGTAGCCGAGCTTCGCCAGCTCGCCAGCTGCCGTAAGTCCGGCCGGACCGGCTCCGATGATTGCAACCTTCTGTCCCTTCTTCTCTATCTTCGGCACCATCTCGAAGAGGAGCTCCTCGTCTATGCCCTTCTCGCGGGCGTAGTCGGCAACGAAGCGCTCAAGCTTGCCGATGTTGACCTTGTCGCCGACTTTTCCCATGACGCAGTTCATTTCGCACTGGTCCTCCTGCGGGCAGACGCGGCCGGTCGTGGCCGGGAGGGAGTTGCAGGCCCAGATGACCTTAAGGGCTTCCTTCACGGCCTTGTCCGGGTCGTCGCGGTACTGGACGAGCTTGCCGATGAAGCCCGGAATGTCTATGTGAACGGGACAGCCCTTAATACAGGGGGCGTAGTTTGCCGGACACTGAAGGCAGCGCTCAGCTTCCTTGACGGCAAGCTCGAAGGTGTAGCCTAGGTTGACCTCCTTAAAGTCGTGTATCCTCTCCTCAGGCGGCCTTTCCGGCGTTGGAACCCTCTCCTTGATGAGCTTCCTCTTGACTGCCATGTCACTCACCCCTCAGCGATTTAAGGTACTCCTCAAGGGCTCTCCGCTCCATGTCGGTGTAGAACCCGACCCTGTGAATCAGCTCGTCCCAGTCAACCTCGTATGCGTTGAAGCCGGGACCGTCTATGCACGCGAACTTGACCTCACCGCCGACTGTGACGCGGCAGGAACCGCACATACCGGTTCCATCAACCATAATCGGGTGCAGGTCGGCGTGCATCGGAATTCCGAACTCTCTCACAACTTCAAAAACGGCCTTCTGGGCACCCGCTGGACCAACGGTGAGCACAAAGTCAAAATGCTCCTCGCTGAGCAGTTTTCTGACTCTCTCCGCGCCTCTCCTGGCTATCTCTTCCACTATTTCCTTTGCACCCCATCCCGGCTCGACTTCGAACCCTTCGACAAGGTGTCTTGAGACAGCCTTTTTGAACTCGTTCTCCAGTATTGTCATTGAGCTCGGGGTGACGTGAAGGGCGGTTACATCGTTTCCGGCTTCTTGGAGAGCTTTGGCTATCGGGAAGACCTCGATTATGCCCGCGCTCAGGCCAACCGTCAGAACCCTGCCGAACCGCTCCACTGGGGCGGGGTTTCCAAGGGGACCCGCGACGTTCAGTATGTAATCACCTGCCTTGAGCTCATTGGCCATTCTCATTGTCGTTTTCCCGCGGACAAAAGTGATGAGGACTATCCAGCCCTCTTCCCTGTTCCACATCACCGGTGTGAGGGGAATCCTCTCACCGTTGGAAAAGGCCCTTACGATTACGAACTGTCCGGGCTGAACTTTCTTGGCCACGTGAGGGGCCTCTATCCGATACATTACATGTTTTGGGGCCAGCTCCCTCTTCTCAAGTATCCTGTACACGATGAACACCTCCGAGCACAGGTTCAGGTTTGAACATCTAAAGGTTCAAAACCTTCGGTGTTTATAAATATGTGCTCAACCTTTGGTTCAGTAGTCCGAATGCTTTTCGAATTCGAATCTCGCTGGCAAAAAGAAACGTTTTTATTCCCCCCGTCCACCCTATTCAGGGTGGTTCGATGGGAATCAGAAGGCTCATCTACGTTGTTGCCGTGGTCACTGCCGCCCTCGGGATGTTCCTGCCCATAATCTACGGGAGTGTTGGGTTCGTTAGAGAGCTTCTCGGAAGCAACCCTCTGATAAAGTCCGCTGCGGTTATACTCATCTCGTGGCTTGTGGCATATGTAACCTTTGAGGAAGAAGAGAGCGCTACAGCTTCCTGAGAAATGTTATGTAGCCGGTGTGTGCCAGCATCGTCGTTTTCGGCCTCATGCACTCCCTTTTGACTTCGTGCTCCCTGACCAGAACCTCAACGGTTCTCGGCCTCATGAAGTGGTCCCGGAACCGCTCAAGGGCCATGAAGAAGCGGTGAACCTGATTCATACACGGTGTGTAGGCGACGAAGTATCCCCCCGGCTTTAGAACCTCGACCGCGTAGGGCAGAACGTTCTCCGGCTGCGGAAGGTCGAGGACGATGTGGTCAGCAACGTCTTCCTCTATTCCGTCGTAGATGCTCCTGTTCTTCAGGACGACCCTGTCGGAGAAGCCGGCAAGCTCGACGTTCCTCTTCGCTATCTCGTAGAAGTCCTTCCTGACCTCGTAGCTTATCACCTTTCCCTTTGGTCCGACTGCGTTTGCGAGGAATATCGTTAAAGCCCCGCTCCCGGCGCCGGCTTCTATGACGGTGTCCCCTGGTGAAATTCCGGCGTAGGCTATGATTATACCTGCGTCTTTTGGATGGACTATCTGGGGCCCGCGCTTCATCTTCGCTATTATGTCGTTGATGTCAGGCTTCAGCGCCACGAAGGTTTCTCCCCTGTGGCTCTCTATCCTGCATCCGTACGGCTTTCCGATTAGCTCTCCAAGTCTCAGGATTCCGAGGTCAGTGTGGAACTCTCTATCATCAACCTTCACGAGGTACCTCTTTCCCCTCCTATCAACGAGCAGAACCCAGCTTCCTTTTTCAATCAAAGCTCATCACTCTCCTTCAGAACGACGAGTCCGCTCTTGGAGAGCTTCATGACGAACGTCGCTATCTCCTCCAGTATGGCCAGGTTCGTGGGTTTCAGGACACCGTCGTTTACGAAGTGAACGCTGACGAGGTCCTCCATTGGAATGTTTCCCACACCTGTCAGGATTGACTTGAGGGCATCGTCCGGGTTGAAGTGGACGTAGTGCCCGAGTCCAAAGGTGACGAAGAACCTGGGCTTCTCCGGGAGGCGGGATATCTTGCTCATGACGGCGTGATAGTTCCTGAGGAAAGTGTGGGGGTCGTAGGTTGGGACGAGCTCATCGAGGGTCTCTCCGTAGGTTCCCGCTCCGGGACCGACTTTGATGACGCGGACGTCCTTGATTAGCTCAACGAACTCGGAGTACATCTTTCCGGGAAGCCTGCGGAGGTACTTCCTGAAAAGCATGTCCCCTATGCCGAAGAAGTCACACACCACCAGACCACCGTTCCTTATGAGCAGGGGCACAACTTCTCCCCATGCAACCGTCTCGACTGGATACAGGGAGGAGTATTCTATCAGCACGGTGTCGCCCTGTGCGGCTTTTCCAAGCAGGTATCTCTCGAGGAGTGAAACGTCCATTTTCTCTCCCACCGGAAGGGTTTTTAACGGCGGTTCTTTTAAACCTTGTCAGGTGAGAGCATGCCGAGGTTTGTGGTGTGGCCGAGTGAACTGGACTCAAGGCTCAGCAGAAGGTACGGCAGGGTTGTCCCAAAGAACGTTGCCGTCAAGGGACCGAGCGTTTCGGAGGTTGAGGACGCCGCGATTATACTTGGGATGAAAATCGTTGAGAAAGACCCCGAAAAGCTGAACCCTCGCTTGTCCGGACTTGACGAGGAGCTTAGAACGCCGGGAGTGCTCATCATAGAAAGCCAGTACGGGAAGGGAAAGAGCCTCCGGCTAATAGCGGAGAAAATTAGGGAGCTGCGCTCCCGGATGGAGAGGGGCAGGACCAAGAGAAGGTAAAATCACTCCTCATCCATCTCAACTACTATGGCCGTTGTGGTATCGATGACGCCGTCTATGTTGTGGATGTCGTGGAGTATCTTTCTCGTAAGTTCTCCAAGGTCTTTGGCCTCGATGTGGACTATGGCGTCGTAGGGACCGGTAACGGCGTCGGCCTTGGTAACGCCCGGTATCTGCTTGAGAGCCTCGATAACGCTCTCAACCTTTCCGATTTCTACCGTAAGCAACACATACGACCTAACCATGGGCATCACCGCCGGAATTTTCTTCGTTTCATAATTGGCGTCCTGCTCATTTAAGCTTTTCGTAGGCTTTTTGGTTTGACTTTGTGTTAAGACATGGACCGAAACGTTTATTATGGCGATATAATAATCTCCTAATGCCCCTAGTGTCGGGGGGTGGTGAGTGATGAACAAAAACCGTGTTCTTGCGGCGGTTTTCTTAATGGCCGTCGTGGCCCTTAGCGTCGCGGCCAGCGGCTGTATTGGTGGTAGCAAAACAACGACAACAACCATAAGCCCCGTTGGCTCTTCTACCAGCTCCCCAACCTCCAGCGCCACCTCCACCCAGACGACCACAACCTCCACCGTCGTTTCTCAATCGAAGGCGGTAAAATACATTGAGGAGCACCTGTCTCAGGCCAAGGTTATAGACACACCGAACTACGTCGTGGTCGTCGGTCCGGAGGGAAGCGGTGCCAAGGTTTCAAGCCTCCCGAACAAGCCGGTCATAGTTGTGTCCTACAAGATTGATGAGAAGAAGACCCCGAGCATTCAGGAGCTCATGAAGAACCAGCAGGGATTCGGTCAGATTAATCCGGCCTTCCTCCGCGACCCGAACATGGACGCTCTCATCCAGCTCGCTAGGAAGGTTACCGACCCGAACATCAGGGCGGCCCTCTACAACGCCCTCTACATCCTCGCCAACAGGGAGGTTCCCGAGATAATCCTCGGTGATGCCAAGGCAACCCGCGTTTCCTGGAACTGGGTTCACGACTGGTACTACAACCCGGTTCTGGCTCCGCGCTGGGACCTCGTGATGGAGGACAAGAACGCGCCCAAAGTTGCCATCGGTATCGGCAACTACGAGAACGAACCCGGAACAATAGTCCTAGCCACCTTCGGATGGCCCAGCTCCTTCGACCCGGCCTTCGACTACGAGACCTTCGGCTGGGAGCTCTACCACAACGTTGGCGATACCCTCGTTACCTACTGGAAGAACGAGACCAAGAGGGTCTCACCCGATTTGGCGGTTGCCTGGGCACACAACGAGAACGGAACCGTCTGGTACTTCGTTATCCGCGGCGGTGTTAAGGCCTACGACCCGAAGACCGGTCAGCTCTATCCGATTAACGCCACCGACGTTGAGTTCGAGTTCTGGCGCGTTCTCAGGGCGGGCTACTCCGTTAACTGGATGCTCGCAACCTACACCAACCTTAACGAGAGCTACGCCATGAGCGACCAGGAGTTCGAGAAGATACTCGAGAAGGGAGGCATAATAGCGGACTACAACGGCAAGATCAAAGAGGTTAAGAGCCTTCAGGAGCTCCTCCAGTTCTTCGGCTACAATGGACCGACTGCCGGCGTTTACAAGCTCGTCCTGCCGCACCCGTACGGCGGTATACTCAGCGTCCTCGCCGACCCGTACCTCATGGTCATCCCGGCCAAGTACATGCTCGGCGACAAGTACGAGGAGGCCATGAAGGCCGCTGACTGGGGCAGGAAGCCCTGGGAGTGGGCCAACTACGTCCAGCCCGGTTCGAAGGACCCGATACACATGATGCTCCAGAACAACATGATTGGAGTCTTCACCGGACCGTTCTACATCAAGGAGGCCAAGCAGAACAGCTACATAATCCTTGAGAGGAACCCCTACTACTGGAACGCCACCATCTGGAAGAAGCTCGAGGAGGAGTACCCGAACTACGCCGTAACCCAGCGTGTCATTTACATCCTCTCAAGCGACCCAACAACCCGCATAAGCCTCTTCCAGAAGGGTGTTGCCGACATCGCGGCGGTTCCCGTTGACAGGCTTGACGCGGTCAAGAACCTCAAGCTTGACGGCTTTGAGTCAACCATAAGCTCCTTCGTCACACCGGACATGGTTTTCATAGTCCTCAACGCCGCCAAGAAGCCCTTCGACAACGTCCTCGTCAGGGAGGCGCTCGCCTGGGCCACCCCGTATGAGGAGATTTACCAGGCGGTCTACAAGGGCTACATGGTGCCCAACTACGGACCGATTCCGATTGGATGGCTCGGCTACACCGAGTACAACGTCATCAAGTACAAGTACAACATCGCCAAGGCACTGCAGCTCATCAGGGAAGCCGGCATCAACCCGAGCGACTACACGATAAGCATCTACTACAACACCGGAAACACCCAGCGTGAGAAGATAGCGACGCTCCTCCAGAACACGTGGGGCCAGCTCGGCTTCAAGGTATCGGTAACGCCGCTCTCATGGCCGACGCTTCTCAGCAAGACAGCCAGCGGTGACTTTGACGTCTACATCGTCGGATGGGCCCCGGACTTCCTCGATCCCGATGATTACGTCGGTCCGTTCCTCCAGAGCGCGGTAGTCTTCGATAGCCTCAACTACGAAGTTATAAGCGGCTGAGGCTTCTTTCTTTTCTTTACCTTGTTCTAAAGTCTCGGGAGGGAAAGAACGTGGCAGGGCTTGGAAAGTTCCTCGTTAGAAGGGCGCTGACGTTTGTCCCGACTCTAATAGGGGTTACGCTCATTGTTTTTATAATCGCGTACGTCATCCCGGCCAACCCCGTCAGGGCGTGGGCGGGGGGAGAAAAGGCTTCTCAGGCCGCTATAGAGATGATTAAAAAGGAGTACCACCTCGACCAGCCTTGGTACGACCAGTACATCTTCCTCGTTAAGGGTCTCTTCACGAACTCTCTCCTTGACCCATTGAATCAGGAGCCAGTTTTCACCAACATAGGTAATCGCTTCGTTGTGACGTTTCAATTGGCACTGTTTGCGTTCTTCTTCGTGGTGTTGATTGGTCTCCCGCTGGGTATAATCTCGGCCCTTAAAAGGAATAAGGCAACGGATATGGTTCTGAGAATTGTCGCCCTGGTGTTCATCTCAACCCCAATCTACGTCATAGCATACCTCTTCATATGGCTGTTCTTCATACACTGGAACATGACGACGCTGGCCGGAATACCCCCAGGGCCGCCGCACCAGATAACCCACATACCCATAATAGACGACGTACTCACCCTCAACTGGAGCAACTTCGTCGAGCAGGTCAGGCGCTTCTGGTTGCCGGGCTTTACCCTTGGAATAGCCGCGGCCGGTGTTCTCATGAGGTTTACAAGGAACTCATTCCTTGAAGCCTACAGCAGGGACAGCACGCTCTTTCTGAAGGCAAAGGGCGTTCCCAAGAGCAGGCTCTACAGGCACGTCCTCAAGAACGCCCTCGTTCCGGTCATAACAATACTCGCCCTCCAGTTCGGCGGACTCCTCTCTGGAACCCCGATTACCGAGACCGTCTTCAACCTCCCAGGAATAGGCCGCTACGCCCTCCAGTCGATAATGTATCTCGACTTCCCCGCCCTGATAGGCGTTACCTTCCTCTATGCAATAGTCTTCGTTACAGCAAACCTCGTTGCGGACATACTCTACGCGGTAATCGACCCGAGGGTCAGGTTCTGAGGTGGTAGAAATGGCAGAAGAAAAGGTTGGGGAGTACGAGCCGAGGGAAGAGTACGAGATGAGCATCCTTGACAGGCTCAGCGACAGGCTCATCGACGGCCTCGCGTCTTTCATAACGCTCTTCAAGAAGGACTGGAAGAGGAGGAATCAGTCGAGAATCAAAGAGTGGAAGCTGATGGCCTACGCCCTGAACCGCTCACCGCCCGCTCTCCTCGGCCTCGTCATCGTTATAATCTACATCTTCGTTGGAATCTTCGGCCCGTATCTTGCCCCTTGGCCTTACGACTTCTTCCCAGTTAACTACAACTACTCGACTCAGCTCGCGCCGCCCGGCTCGACTTACTTCCTCAACGTTACGGAGCTCCAGAACGGCTACATAGTCCACTACATGACCTACATCCACTATCCCCTCGGCTCGGACACCTACGGGAGGGACGTGCTCAGCATTCTCCTGGAGGGGGCGAGGACAGCACTCGTGCTGGACATATTCATTATCCTCATAGGCCCGACCATTGGTATAATCCTCGGCCTGATTTCGGGCTACTACGGTGGAAAGGTTGATGAGGTAATAATGCGTGTAACCGATATGTTTCTGGCCTTTCCCGGGCTCATACTGGCCATAGCGCTCTCCGCAGTTCTTCCGGGGAGGATTCAGAACTTCCTCAATGCACACGTCTGGGCGCAGACGCTGGTGCTCAAGCTCTTCGCGTTGCATCCGAGGGACGTAAACAACCTCGGAAAGCTCCTCTCGGTCTTCGTTGCCCTCGTCATAGTCTGGTGGCCGGGCTACGCGAGGGTGACGCGCGGTTCAACCCTCACAGAGAAGGAGAACCTCTACGTCGAAGCCGCTAGGGCGATAGGCCTGCCCACGAGGACGATACTCTTCAGGCACATTCTTCCAAACATCATCGGCCCGATACTGGTTATGATTACCATGGACTTCGGTGGGATAATCCTGACGGAGGCGGGTCTGAGCTTCCTAGGACTTGGAGCGGTTCCGCCGATACCGGACTGGGGTAACCTCATCAACCAAGGCTCACAGCAGTTCCCTCAGGCGTGGTGGCTGGTCGCCTTCCCGGGAATAGTGATAGTCACGGTCGTTCTCGGATGGAACCTTCTCGGCGATGGACTGAGGGACATCCTCGACCCGAGAACCAGGAGGAGCCTCGAGTTCAAGCTCAAGAAGAAGGGCAAGGGAGGTGAATCGAATGCCTGAACCGATTATCGAAATCAAAAACCTCAGCGTTTACTTCTACACCTACGCCGGCGTCGTTAAGGCAATAGAGAACGTTTCGTTCGACATTTATCGCGGTGAAACGCTGGCGCTCGTCGGTGAGACCGGCTGTGGAAAGAGCGTCACCTCGAGGGCCATAACCAAGCTCATCGAAAGCCCTGGAAGAATAGTCAGCGGACAGGTTATCTACCACCGCGACGACGGTTCGACCGTTGATTTGCTCAAACTTAGCGAGGAGGAGATAAGGAAAATCCGCGGCAACGAGATAGCCTACATCTTCCAGGACCCGCATTCATCGCTTGACCCGCTCTACACCGTCGGCTACCAGATTGGGGAGGCCATGGAAGTTCACGGGAAGGTCAAGAACATCAAGGAGGGCATAGCGAAGGCCGTCGACATACTCAGGGAGGTGCTCATCCCAGACCCGGAGAGGAGGGTGAAGAACTACCCGCACGAGCTCAGCGGTGGTATGAAACAGCGTGTTGTTATAGGAATCGGAATCGCCAACAACCCGCGCCTCCTCATAGCGGACGAGCCGACGACGGCTCTTGACGTTACGGTTCAGGCCCAGATACTCGAGTTGCTCAACGAGCTGAAGAGGAAGTACAACGCAACGGTCCTTCTCATAACCCACAACCTCGGTGTCGTCGCCGAGACTGCTCAGCGTGTCGTCGTCATGTACGCGGGAAAGATAGCCGAGATAGGCACCGTCGACCAGATATTCCACAACCCGCTTCACCCGTACACCGCGGCCCTCCTCAGGGCGGTTCCAAACCCGCTCGGCAAAATAGAGAAGCTTGAGAGCATTCCCGGAACCGTGCCGAACCTCATAACGCCGCCGAAGGGCTGTCGCTTCCACCCGAGATGCCCGCTGGCCGAGGAAATATGCAGGAGAAAGGAGCCGGAGCTCAAGGAAGTAGAACCCGGCCACTTCGTGGCCTGCCACAGGTACTGAGGTGATGAGGATGGAGCCAGTGCTCAAGGTTGAGAACCTCAAGAAGTACTTCCCCGTTAGGAGCCTTCTCAGGACGGTGGCGTGGGTCAAGGCAGTTGACGGAATCAGCTTTGAGATAATGCCGGGTGAGACCTTCGGACTCGTCGGCGAGAGCGGTTGCGGCAAGACCACCACCGGAAGAACGATACTCAGGCTGATAGAGCCGACCGATGGAAAGATAACTTTCATGGGAAAGGACGTGACCAAGCTGAAGGGCAAGGAGCTTCTCTGGTTCAGGAGGCACGCCCAGATAATGTTCCAGGACCCGTACTCGTCGCTCGACCCCAGGCAGACGGTCTTCAACATCATAATGGAGCCGGTCAAGTTCCACGGCATCGAGGTTGACGACCCGGAGGAGTTCGTGATAAGGCTACTCGAGAGCGTCGGCCTCAACGAGATGCACCTCTACCGCTACCCCCACGAGTTTTCCGGCGGTCAGAGGCAGAGGATAGCGCTGGCAAAGATACTCGCCCTCCAGCCGGATTTCGTCGTCCTCGACGAGCCGACATCAGCCCTAGACGTTTCGGTGCAGGCGAACATACTCAACACCCTCAAGGACCTCCAGAAGAAGCACGGCTTCTCCTACCTCTTCATAAGCCACGACCTCGGTGTCGTCAAGTACATGAGCCACAGGATGGGCGTCATGTACCTCGGGAAGCTCGTCGAGGTCGGTCCAGCAGAGAAAATCTTCGACAACCC
>Ga0256834_1000630_pt1 | contig 25035 bp, 25 predicted proteins | sample 4281140metaG_FD_190536 | JGI IMG/M metagenome (GOLD analysis project Ga0256834, IMG submission 190536) | Hydrothermal vent microbial communities from East Pacific Rise, Pacific Ocean - 4281-140 | ecosystem: Environmental > Aquatic > Marine > Hydrothermal vents | place: Pacific Ocean: East...
CTGGGATGGAGTTCCATCATCTGAGCCGATCTGTCCACCGCCACAAACAGATCGAACTCCCAGTCTATATTTTTGTACACCTCTCCGCTGCCGGCTCCCAGATCCAAAATCTTGCGCCCTTTAAAGGGAGTGTTCGATACCAAATGGGAGGCGACCCTGCTTTGAATGATCTTATATTTTTGATAGCTCTTCGCATAACGGGAGAACTGCTCCGCACCACTCATACCGATAGAACCTTTAATTTTAACCAAATTATAAAATATTTTAGGTATAATTGGCTTAAACTTTTCGGTTTAGAAGGTGTTTTATGCTTCAGATTCTATTTATCGTACAGATAGTTTTGGCTATAGTTTTAACGATCGTCATTCTTTTGCAAAAGAGCTCTTCGATAGGGCTGGGAGCCTACAGCGGCAGTAACGAATCTCTTTTCGGGGCGAAAGGCCCTCAGGGTTTTTTGGCTAAACTGACTTTCGTACTGGGAACAGTTTTCGTAATCAATACCATCACTTTGGGATATCTTTACAACAAAGAGCACAACCGCTCCGTAGTAGATCAGATAGAGACAAACACCTCACCCATTCCCGAAGTTCCGTTGGAGCCCAAAAGCGATGTTCCCCCTCCTCCGAAAACCGATTAATACGAGGGGCCAAACTCCATGAGCGGGCCCAGGGCCTTATTTCTTCTTTTGGTGGCGGCGATTTGGCTGTTTGCCGACGCCCATATATTCGTATATCATAGATTCGGCGACGACAGGTATCCCTCCACAAACACATCCATAGCGGAACTAAAAAGAGAGTTTGAGTATCTAAAAAGAGCCGGCTACAGAGTAGTCAAAATGAAGACCCTGGTCGAAGCTCTCAAAAGAGGCAAAGATATTCCAGACGACTGGGTGGTTTTAACTATAGACGACGGATATAAGAGCTTCTACGAAAAGGGTCTGGAGATATTCAAAGAGTACAACTATCCCTTTACTCTATTTGTCGCCACCAAACCTACAGAAAAGGGTTACGGAGACTATATGAGCTGGCAACAGATTAACGACTGTTCACAATACGGGGAAATAGGCCTGCATTCTCATGCCCATCCCCATCTTACGCGTCTAAATAGGGATCAAATAGAACAAGATACGAAAAAGGGCATTGAGCTTTTTAAAAAACGACTCGGATTCTACCCAGAATATTACGCCTATCCCTACGGAGAATATGACGATCGCGTCAAAAAGATAATAAAGGGTTTCGGTTTTAGGGCCATATTTAACCAAAACTCCGGAGCGGTAGCCAAAGAGAGCGATATTTTAGATCTGGATCGAACGGCTCTGGTAGGCAAAAGCGATATAGCCCGAAAACTAAAACTCAAATATTTAAAAGCCTCATGGATAGAGCCAAAAGAGTACCCTAAAGACTCCATTTTAAAAAGAATCAGGATAAAAATCTACGAAGAGTCTCCCTACGCCCATATATACGTAACGGATTACGGATGGAAAAAGGTAAAGGTATCCGAGGGAAAAATAGAGTTCAATCCGGGCTTTAAACTAAAAAGAGAGAGGGTGCGTCTTATCGTAAAGGTAAAAGATAGTAAAATTAATACCAAAATCTTAGTCAAATAAGGAGATTCCATGGAACTGCAGGAGATTTACGACTACGCCAAAGATCATATGTCCAAATCTTTGGAGGTTTTGAAAAAGGATTTCAACTCTCTAAGAACCGGCAGAGTGACTACCGCGGTAGTCGAAAACATCAAAGTGGACTACTACGGTTCGCCTACGCCTCTGAATCAGGCCGCTTCGGTTGTGGCAACGGACGCTACCACAATAGTTATCTCTCCTTGGGACAAATCTTTGCTGAACGAGATAGAAAGAGCGATTCAAGAGGCCAATATAGGGGTAAACCCCAATAACGACGGCGATCAGATAAAGCTCTTTTTCCCGCCTATGACCGTGGAACAAAGAGAAGAAGAGGCAAAAAAGGCCAAGCAGTTCGGGGAAAAAGCGAAAATCGCAATCAGAAACGTCAGACGCGACGCCAACGACAAGATTAAGAAACTGTTCAAAGACAAAGCTATCACCGAAGACGAAGAGAAAAGGGCTCTCGAAGAGGTGCAAAAGATCACCGACGACTTTGTAAAGAAGGTAGACGAACTGGTAAAAAGCAAAGAGCAAGAGATAATGAAGGTATAGACGTGGATATAAAAGAGATCTACAAAAAGAGCGGAGCCCTGTTGGAGGGTCATTTCCTGCTCTCTTCCGGAAAACATAGCAGATATTACCTCCAAAGCGCCAAAGTGCTCGAAAATCCGGAACTGTCGCAAAAACTGGCAATGGCCTTGGCAAAAAAGATTCAGCAAAACGGCATCGATATAGATACCGTCTGTTCTCCGGCCATCGGCGGCCTTTTGGCCGGATACGAACTTGCCAGGGCTCTTGGGGTCAGATTCATATTCACTGAACGCAAAAACGGACAAATGAGCCTCAGACGCGGATTCGAGGTTGAACCGTCGGAAAAGATACTGATCTGCGAAGATATAATCACTACCGGCGGCAGCGCCATGGAAGCGGCCGCCGAAATCGAAAAAAGAGGCGCCCGGGTAGTAGCCTTTGCGGCTTTGGCCAACAGGGGAATATGCGCCGATATCGAATCTCGCACAAAAGCCAAACCCGAATGCAAACTGCCAAAAGACAAGCCTCTTTTCGTCCTGGAAAATTTCGATTTTCCGATATTCGAACCGGATGAGTGCCCGATGTGCAAAGAGGGAAGCCCTCCAGTGAAGCCCGGTAGCAGAGGGAACTGAATTGAGGCTCAAGACCAGAGTCTTTTTATCTCTATTTCTTACATTTATCGTATCTTCCGGAGTTATCTTCTTCGCACAGAACCAAAACCTAAAGGAGATAAAGTCTCTGGTCGAAAAGGATATATACGAACACAGAAAAGTGGAGATAGAGTTCATAATTGAGCAAAAGGGTAAGTTTCTGCTCTCGATGGCAAAATTTCTCTCTACCAACAAAAGCGTGATAGAAGCCTACTTAAACGACGATCCCGAAATTCTAAAGCGGGAGGTGGAGCCTCTTTGGAGATCGCTCAAGGAGATGAGGTTTATATACGAAATACATTTTTTCAAAAGACCCGCCCTCTCTTTCGTAAACTTTGCCAATCCTCTAAGCGGCGGGAAAGATCTCGAGGCTTTCCGCAAAGATATCGCCATGATTTCAAAAAGCTTTCAGCCCTCCAAACATTTTCTAATATGCAGATCGTACCCGGGCTATAGGGTAACGTATCCGATAATATACCGAGACAGACTCATAGGTAGCGTATCGGTAGGAATAGATCTGAACGTATTTAGGGATTTTTTAAAAAAACTGGGAGCCGAAGACGTAATTTTGGCCCTGAACAACAAAGAGCTAAAAAGATATCTGTTGCCAAAAAACTACGAAAAACTGAGCTCCAAGGGAAAAATCAAAGAGGAGTTTCTGCTAATTTCCGATATGGATCACGAAGTGGATCTCACAGACAAAGTGGAGTTTAAATCAAACAGAGTCTACTCGAAATATCTGATCAAGGATATCGAAGGTAAAAAGCTCGGCTATATAGTCGTGGTGGATAATCTCGATACAATTTTAAAGAGCATTAAAAAGAGCGTGCTTTATAAAACCATGCTCTCGATCTTTATGATCTATCTGCTGTTTTTCTTTTTGACTCTCTATATTTTGAACCTGATCTTCAAAAAGATAGAGAAAATAAAAAAGATCAGCGATCTGCTAAAAGAGAAAAAGTTCCATATGCTTCCTCAAAAAAGCGAAGCAAAAAGCAAAATAGACGAATTGAAAAACAATATAATCGATACCGCCTGCGAGCTGGAAAAACATATAAATCTTCTCACAAAAGAGATAGAAAACTACAAAGATAAAGCTTACATAGACGCGCTAACGGGAGCATTCAACCGGCACTTTCTCGAAGAGTACGGAAAACTCCTCTTTGAAAAAAGCAGATTGACCCATACCAGCTTTACGGTGCTTTTGATAGATATTGACAATTTCAAAAAGATTAACGACACCCACGGACACGATTTTGGAGACTACGTTCTCGGAGAATTGGTAAAGAGAATCAAAAGCGTAATCAGGGAAAAAGATATGATAATTAGAATGGGCGGGGAGGAGATAGCAGTAATTTTACAAGAAACGGGCCTCGAAAACGGTTACCGTATAGCAAAAAAAATCTTGGAGGAGATCAAAAACAGACCTTTCGTTCTCGGCTCGAAATCTGCCATCGTCACGGTCAGCATAGGTCTTAGCGAACCGAACGACTCCGATAAAAACATCTACGATACCATAAAAAGGGCCGACGAAAAGCTGTATATAGCAAAAAAACAGGGCAAAAACAGGATAGAAATATGAGATGGCGCGACGTTAAACAAAACAGAGTAAAAAAAGAGTCCAAAAAAACGACCGAACCATCGATCAGATACGCCTCGATATCGAACAGGCTAAAAGCATTTTTAACCGATACGTTCATGATCACCATGCCGATTCTATACATAATTATATATCTCGTAATGGGCGGCAGGGAAGGCTTTAGGGAAAATATGGCCGAGGGATGGCTCTATATAGCAGTTCCGCACTATATGATCGTAGTATTTTTATGGAGCGTAAAGGGTGAAACTCCCGGCATGAAGGCCTACAATCTGAAACTACTCAACACTTCGATGCAAAGACCCAGGTTCTTGCAATCAACTCTCAGATACGTTCTGATGCAGATTTCGATCCTATCCATCATAGGTCTCCTGCCGGCTCTGTTTCGCAAAGACAAAAAAGCGGCGCACGACATATTGAGTAAAACGTTTCTCGTAGAGGCAGAGAGTGAAAAGGGATAGAAGGCTATTTTTTGAAATCTCCGCCTTTTATCTCTTTTTCTTTTCGATCATAGGGGTTTACGTAATCTATATGCCAAAAGTCTTGGAGCTAAAGGGCTATAGCAGTCTGCAAATAGGCATCGTATTCGCAATGAGTCCTCTAATGAGATTTTTAACCCCCTTTTTCTTTTTGAAAAGGCCTCTTAGCAAACGGATATACGAGCTCTCTTTGCTGTTGATTCTCATATGCGGGGTACTCTTTTTCGTAACCATTGACCGATTTTATCTCTTTTTGATACCAAATATCCTGCTCGGCGTGGGCTTTGCGCTTATACTGCCCTACGCCGAAACTATAGCCCTGGAGAAGATAGGCAAAGAGAACTACGGAAAAAGCAGGCTCTGGGGATCTATCGGTTTCATACTGATGGCCCTACTGCTGGCCGATATGATGGACGATCCGCAAAAAGTGCTCAATTTCTTGTTCGCTACGATCGCTCTGACGGTACTGTTTGGCTATCTCGTGGCAAAATACGACTCGCCCTCGGTTTCAGACTCCGAACTAGAGGGGTTCAGCCTAAAAACGCATCTTTGGTTCTGGGTCAGCGCCTTTTTGATGCAGGTAAGTTTCGGCCCGTTTTACAACTTTTTTACAATATACGAGACATCGTTCGGATTGGACTACAAAACTGTCAGCTATTTATGGACTTTCGGAGTGATATGCGAAATAGCGATGCTCTATTTTCAGTCCCCTTTAATGAAGAAAAATCTGCTTCTACTAATAAAGATTTCCATATTGAGCGCCGTAATCAGATGGTTTTTGCTATTTTTATTCCCCGCATCGGTTCCGATTACTTTTCTCGCTCAATCTCTTCACGCTCTTAGCTTCGCGCTTTACTATTCGGCGGCCATATCCTACCTGTTTCATATCTACGAAAACAGAAAATTGGCTCAACAGTTTTTCGGAGGAATCAGTTTTGGACTAGGAGGATTTGCCGGAAGTCTGCTGGCCGGATACTTTTACGGAGAGTATCTCTTTCTATACGCCTCTTTAGTGGCTTTTTTAAGTTTACTGGCCATTTTCGGGGAGTCCGAAAAATTTACAGATAAGAAAAACTGATATATCTTCTCTGTAATGCTTCTTTTTTAATCACTATCGACACAAAATGATTATATTTTAATCAATTTACGACCGCAGTTTTAAGCTATTTTGCGTTTTTTCTTGATTTTAATCAATTTTTTTATCCCGTTTGCAAATATAATTAGATTCGAATTTTAAGTACCAAAAGGAGAAAAGATGGCTGATTCGGTCGCAGTACTGGATACCTTAAAGTTGGTTTATACCATCTACGCCCTGATTGTTATCTCTTTGATCGGCTGGTTCGGATGGCGAATCACCCAAAGTGGTCAAAATAAAGGCCCAAAACCGGCTATTTTTTATACATACATAGCCATACTCGTAGTCATAGGAACCGGTCTGCACTTTCTGACCTACCATACGGTTCCGTGGGTTCCCACCGATCTCAACAGAGCCAATCTAAAGGCTCATAAAATCTACAACATTACCTACAAAGATCATCAGATACTGCTCGAAGAGAAACCTATGATCGTCGAATGCGGCAAAAAGGTGGTTTTTGAAGCGGTAAGCGAAGATTTAACTTACGGCTTCGGAATCTTTAGGCAAAACCACTCCATGGTCGCTCAGATGCAGGTTGTCCCCGGGAGCAGAAACGATCTGATGTGGGAATTCCATAAAAACGGCACGTACTATATCAGATCCACCGAATATTCAGGTCCAAAAGGGGCTCAGATGGTGGTAGAGGACGCGATCAAGGTAATCGGATGCGAAGAGAACGATCCATATGCGATGAAATAAGGAGGATTTAGGATGAGCATGATTAAAAAGCTGATGGAGGGTCACGAGGGGGGACTTAAACACGAACAGATGACCCCTATGCAGAAGATGGCCCTTAGATTCGTAGTCATAGGACTGCTATATTACGGATTGGCCTCTCTTGAGGGTATGATTATGAGGATGTGGGAGATTAAGCCTCTACCGTTGATAGACGAGAAACATTTCTTTTCGATCATGACGGTTCACCCTATGGTGGGGATTTTCGGTTCTTCCTACATGATAGTTTTCGGCGCCTTCTTGTTTTTGGTTCCATATCTGATGAAAAAACCGATATACAGCCTGAAGCTGGCCAATCTTTCGTGGCAGACCATTGCCGGCGGAACCTTAATTATGTGGCTGGCCGGATTTTTATTCAGTTACGCTCCGCTTTATACGCTCTATTGGCCTTTGCCGGTAGATTTCGAGCAGTTTTCCCAAATAGGCGGAATCGTCTATATCGTTGGCGTGGTGTTTATTATGATAGGTACCTTTTTGTTTACCTACAACATTTTCAAAACGATACTCTACACTCCTCCCGGATGGGAAAAACAGCCCTCTTGGGAGCTGTTAAAATCGGCACTGGGTATAGAAGGACTTTTGAACTTCTTTAGAAGAATCAAAAAAGAGCACCTCGTACCTCTGCCGATAGCGGCGATTTCAAGAGGTACCATCGATATGGGCCTTAACGCCATAGTGATATCTTCGGCGGGGGTTTTGATACTTATATATCTGTTGGGATCGGTATTCGGGGCCGATCTAAAAGGAACGTGGGTCGACGCGCTGCTTTATAAAAACATCTTCTGGTGGGGACTCGATCTCATCGCGGACGGTCTGGTCCTGATATTCGTTGCCGGTACCTGGTATCTGCTGGCCATGCTGATTTCCGGCAAGGATCTCTTTATGCAAAACATCGCCAGAGCCGCCCTGTTTGTGGAGATGGTGGTATCTTGGACGGTATGGTCCCACCACCTCATGTCGGATCAAGGTCAGTCTAACACTCTAAAGGTACTTTCTGGCGAAGTGGTAACGGCGTTCGAGTTGGTAACTCAGGGTATCGCCGTTTTCATTACGCTCGTAACCCTTTGGAGAGCCAGACCTCTGAAAATGACCAACGAACTCAAATTTCTTCTGGGCGGTATATTGGGATTTATGCTCGCGGTTCCGGCGGGAATAATCCAGGCCGATCTTGGTATGAACAGAATATTGCACAATACTCAATGGGTAATAGGAACCCACGTGCACGTAGCGATTCTGGTCGGTTTGACAATGACGCTGTATAGCGCCATCTATATACTGTTTCCGATACTGACCAACGGCGTCAAGCTCTACAGCCAAAAACTGGCCGATATACATTTTTGGCTACATCTAATCGGCGGAATCGGGATGGGCGCCTTCATGGGAATGGCAGGAATCGACGGCATGCTCAGAAGAGCCGTATATACCAACGGCGAATATAACACATATATGATTTTGGCCGGGATTTTCGGAATGATGATTTTCGTAGCCTTTTTGATATTCTTATACAACATAGTAATGAGTATAGGAGTAAAAGGGCTGATCGGTATCTATCAACCTGCCGCAACAGATACGAAAGATTGCGTTCCGGCGCAGAAGGAGCAGTAAATGAAATATATGATAATCGTTTTGGCTCTAATTGCCATCGGCGTAATAGCTCTGTTCGTGATCAAAAAAAGCATCGCTCTTTTACTGGCGGCGATCGTCGCCATAATAGCCGGCTACTTCTTTGCGGTCAGCACTATAGCAAAGGAGTCCGAAGAGGAGAGCGAAACTACCAAGGGATAACATTCGGCGGAGAACTCTCCGCCGAGAAACTTACGCTTTGGGAGCGTAGTAGCAGCGTTTTGGCGACTCTATCTTCCCTTCGCTTTTGAGCTTTTTTATCGCCTTGTCCACTTCTTTTTTGTCAACACCCAGAATTTCGGCAATTTGAGCCGCTTTTAACGGTTCGTTGGCCTTTTTCATCGCTTCTAAAACTTTCTCTTCCATAATCTCCTCCTTATTTTGATTTTACTCGATCCATTCGATCAATTCATTCAGAGGCAGTCTCACCTTTTTGGGCGCCTCCTTTATTCTATAACCGAAGGTTATAATCAGAGCTACCTCTTCGAATTTTCGATCGATTTTCAACAATTTTTCTACCGGCTCCTTCTCGAAACCTTCGATCATACAGCTGTCCACCCCTATCGCCGCCGCCGCGTCAACCATATTGGCGGCCGCTATATAGCACTGTTTCGCGCTCCAGCAAAACAGCGATTCATTATCGAGTTTATCCCTCATGAACTCGCTATACTTTTTTATATACGCCTCTATTCTCTCCTGCGGGAGATCTCGTCTTTGGAACATCTTTTTTACATATTCACTGTTCGGTTTTAAAATCTCCTTTTGAGCCTTTATAACCACCACAAAGGAAGAGGTACTTAGCTGATCTTGGTTCCAGCAAAGAGGCTTTAACTCATTTTTGAGTCCCGAATCGGTGATAACCAAAAACCTCCACGGCTCCATCCCGAAAGAGCTTGGACTGAGCCTGGCCGCTTCCAGAATGTATTCGATATCCTCCTTTGGAACTCTCTTTTGGGAGTCGAATATTTTACAGGCGTGTCTAAAATGCATCATCTCCATAAACTCTCTTTTCATACTCTACTCCATATTCTGATATTCAATTTCAGCTCTTCAACCGCTCCCAGGGTAAATTTTAGCGAATTTATATACTCTTTTGCCACTTCAAATTTTAGCAAAGATCTAAACAGCGGAGGTTCGAAATTATCCAAACCCTCTATAGCCAGAAATATTTTGCCATCTTTGAAGGATAGATATAGATCCCTTTTTATCTGTGATCTAAATTTCAGTATTCTCTCCATCATAGAGTGCGAGAGTATATATCTAGCCTCAATCTGATCGGTAGAGTAGACCGTAAAACTCTTTTCAAACTCGGGACTATCCAACCTTACAGGTTCTAGAGATCCTCTTTTCAAAACCTGACGCAATCCATCTGCAACATCCGCAAAAAAAGGAATTCTCTCCGGATAGACTAGAGTAACGCCTTTGAAACTTTTGTGAAAATCGGCACAGAAAAAGACCCCTTTGAAGATCGGATGCCAATACTCATTTCCTTTGGAGTCTCGTCTCTTTTGCCAGGTTTGAAGATCCGAAAACATTATCTTTACGCCATCTATCTCACCGTAAACCAGATCCTGACAGCGATACCGGTCGACTCGTTCCTCAAACAGAGCGCTGGCTCTATAGAGAGCAAAAGGAAAACACCCTTTAGGATCATAAATAAGTCCCGGATCGTTCCCCTTGATCAATCCTTTTACGATTTTGGTTTTGAAACTGTTTTTATAATCTTTCGACAAAAAATCGTAAAGCAGTCCAATAGCAAAAATACCCAGCATAAAAAAAACGGCGGGATACTCAAAATCGCCTCTTTTAAAGGCCCAAACAATCAGTAGTATCTCAAACAGGACAAAAATATATAAAAAGAGCTTTATCTTGCCGAGAATATCTTTACGCTCTTTCTCAAGCTGGATTATGGTTTCGTAAAGTCCCTCGTAATAGAGATCGTAAAGCCGAGAAGAACTCTTCATCTATCGAACAAAGTTTTAATATCGGGAGGATTTTTTTCATCCTCGTCGATTTTAAACACCTCTTTTTTTCTATAGCCCATATAATTGGCCAAAATATTGGTAGGAAACATCTCAATTATGTTGTTGTAATCGGTTACGGCTTGATTGTACGCCCTTCTCGCCGCGCTGATTTGCTCCTCAATTTCGTTTAGGCTTCTTTGTAGATGCATAATATGAGTGTCGCTCTTTAGCTGTGGATAGTTTTCTATATTTATCATGAGACCCTTTATCAAACGGCTCAATCTGTTTTCCAGATCCATTCTTTCGCCGATATTAGAAGTGGCGACCGCCTTGGTTCTCAAAGCCACGATTTCGGTTAAAATATCCTTTTCGAACTCCATATATCTTTTGGCGCTCTCAACGAGATTCGGAATTAGATCGTAACGCTTTTTCAATAGAGCTTCCAAAGAGCCGTAAACGTTTTCCACCTGATTCTTTCTGGCTATAAGGGTATTGTATAACAATATCCCCACTACCGTAAACACGGCCAAAATTATCAACAGAGCGTTCATTGGCGATTCCTATTTTTTCTGTTTTGCGATCCTTTTTCTCACATGCGGATCGAGATAGCGTTTTCTGATCCTGATTGATTTGGGAGTGACTTCTACCAGTTCGTCCTCTTCGATCCACTCAAGAGCCCTTTCCAGATTCATTTTTCGAGGCGGTATCAGTTTGATCGCCTCGTCGCTTCCGCTGGCCCTAACGTTGGTAAGATTTTTTCCCTTGATCGGATTTACCTCCAGATCGTTCGGTCTGCTGTGTTCTCCAATAATCATTCCAACGTACACTTCGGTTCCCGGTTCTATAAACAAAACTCCCCTCTCTTGAAGGTTAAAGAGCGAATAGGCCAGGGCTTTGCCGCTCTCCATGGAAATCAGCGCGCCGTTTTTGCGATGTTCTACCTCCCCTACGAAGGGGCGGAAATCCAAAAAGGAGTGATTCATGACCCCTTCGCCTTTCGTATCCGTTAAAAATTCGCTCCTAAAACCTATCAAGCCTCTGGCCGGAATCTCAAACTCTATTCTGGTAAAGCCCTCTCCCATCGGCGTCATCGTGGTCATCACCGCTTTGCGTCTGCCCAACTTTTCGATAACGGCGCCGCTGTAATCCTCGGGAACGTCTATTACCAGATGTTCGAAAGGCTCCAGTCTAACGCCGTTTTCCTCTTTTATTATAACTTCCGGTCTGGAGAGACTGAACTCAAATCCTTCTCGGCGCATATTTTCCGCCAAAATGGTAATTTGTAGTTCGCCCCTTCCGGAAACCTTGAACTTTCCCTCTCCTACCTCTTCGAGTCTCATCGCTATGTTGGTCTCCATCTCTCTTTGGAGGCGTTCTTTTAGTTTGTTGGAGGTTACATGTTTCCCTTCGGTTCCCGCCAGCGGAGAATCGTTGACGCTGAAAAAGACGCTCAAAGTGGGCTCTTCTATATGCAGCGGATCCAAAGGGGCCGGATTTGCAGGATCGGCTAACGTATCTCCAACGTCAATGGCCTCAAAACCGGCTATCGCCACTATATCTCCGGCTTCAGCCTCCTCGATCTCCATCCGATTCAATCCCAAAAAGCCTATTAGTTTCGTAATTTTGCCTCTGTTCTCCTCTCCGTTGGCCTTGATCAGTAAAAGAGTATCGCCCTTCCTAATCACCCCGTTGAATATTCTGGCTATTCCTATACGCCCCACGTAATTGTCGTAATCAAGAGTAAAAATCTGCATCTGCGGAGGGTTCTGTTTCGATCCCTGAGGTTTTGGAACATGCTCCAAAATAGCCTCAAACAGCGGTTTCATATCTTCGTTTGGATCATCTAGGGAACTTTTTGCGTAACCTTCTCTGGCGGCGGCGTAAAGAATAGGAAAATCTAGCTGCTCGTCGCTCGCCTCCATACTGACGAACAGATCGAACACCTCATCCACCACCCTTTCCGGATCCGCCGCCGGTTTGTCTATCTTGTTAACCACCAGTATCGGTTTCAGCCCGAGAGAGATAGCCTTTTTGACCACGAATTTCGTTTGGGGCATAACTCCCTCCTGAGCGTCAACCAAAAGCAAAACCCCGTCAACCATTTTCAGAACTCTCTCGACTTCACCGCCGAAATCGGCGTGGCCGGGAGTATCGATAATGTTTATTTTAACCCCTTCGTAAATAATGGCTGTATTTTTCGAAAGTATAGTTATTCCCCTCTCTTTTTCGAGTTCGTTGGAATCTAGCGCCCTTTCGGCCAACTCTTTGTGCGCCTCAATGGTGCCCGACTGTTTTAACAGCTCATCCACTAGAGTGGTTTTACCGTGATCAACGTGGGCGATTACGGCGATATTTCTAATTTCTTGCATCGATTAAAGACCTTTTTCAAAAAATTTTCGCTATTTTACTATTCTTTGCCCCATTAGGCAAATTAACATATAAAAGAGAGAAAATGGTCAAATATATAATATTCGATATGGACGGAACCTTAATAGACAGTTCGGCGATAATTTCAAACTCGATCAACTACGTCCGCTCAAAGCTGGGACTTCCGCCGATGGAAAAAAATCTTATTTTGCAAGCGGTTAACGACACATCGATACATAGACCCAAATTTTTCTACGGAGTGGAGGAGTATAAACCGGAACATATTCATTGGTTTAGGGAGTACTACTCGAAAAATCACCATAAAGAGACTCTGCTCTATACCGGAATCAAAGAGCTGCTTCAGGAGCTAAGGCCATATTTTCGCTACGCTCTGGCCACGAACGCCTATAGAGTTTCAGCGGAACAGATTCTGAAACATCTGGGCATCTACCACTTTTTCGAGATAATAGTGTGCGGCGACGAAGTAAAAGAGCCAAAGCCATCGCCGGAGATGCTCTATAAAATAATAGATTTTTTCGGTTGCGACAAACACGAAATCGTTTTGGTCGGAGACGGACAAACAGACCAAGAAGCCGCTACGGCCGCGGGAATAAAATTTATAAAGGTCAACTGGGGATGGCAAAAATACGAAGATGCTCTCAACAGCGTCGAAGAGCTAAAAAAAAGCCTCATAAATCTGCAAAAACTATAAAAATTCGAAAAGGCTCCATTTCATAGCTCTATTCCGTAAACCTCCCTATAAAATTTCATGGCGTATCGATCGCTCATACCCGCAATGAAATCGGCGGCGACTCTGTAGATTTTATCCTTTTCGCAGCGTCTGTAATACTCTTCGGGTAGAAGTCTTGGCTCTTCCATGACGGCTTTGAATATTCCCTCTACGCATCTTTTCCCGGCATGCATCTTTCTCATAATCTTGGGATGTCTGTACAGTTTTTCAAAAAGGATCTTTTTCAACTTTTTTATTTCAGTATCCACAAAACCGTCATATTTTATAGGAAGCGGCTCATCGGCCGGCAGAGTCTTGCATAAAATTTTACCTTTTGAAGGGTTCTTTGAGCTGTTGATCAAAGAGAGAACGACTCTCGCGATCAACAAGGAGGTAAATCTGTATCTAAACAGTTTGTCCTCTTTAGAGTAGCCCTCTCTTTCGGCCTCTTCAATTACGCTTTTGACCAGTTCGTTTTCGCTTATGTCTTCGATATCTATCAGCTCATATTTGATACCGTCGTCGATATCCGCGCTTATATAAGCGATTTCGTCGGCTTTGTCCACTACCGCCGCTTCCAAGGAAGGGTGTCTATCCAACCGGAAAATCTCATCGTGCCAACTCGATAGAAAATCTTTTCTATAGGGATATGAGTGTTTCAATATTCCTTCCAGTGTGGCAAAAGTTAGATTCAGACCGTCAAAATCCTTGTATCTTTTTTCGAGCTTGGTAACCACCCTAAAAGATTGAAAATTGTGTTCAAAACCGTTTTTCCCGTATATTTTTACGAGTCTGTCCAATTCATCCCCGCCCGCGTGCCCAAACGGCGTATGGCCTAGATCGTGCGCCAGCGCAATTGATTCGGCCAGAGCCTCATTGAGTTCCAACTCTCTACAGACGGTCCTGGCTATCTGGCTGACCTCCAAAGAGTGGGTAAGCCTGGTTCTAAAATAGTCTCCCTCGTGATTTATAAATACCTGCGTCTTATATTTGAGCCTTCTAAAGGAAGAGGAGTGGATTATTCTGTCTCTGTCCCTGAAAAAGGAGTCTCTAAAATCGTCCACGGTAGGATGGAACCTCTGTGTGCAATTCATAAAAAAAACCTTTTTGGTATAATCTTTCGAAATTATAACAAAGGGTCTATCATGAAGGTTACCTTGATGCACCATACGCCTTTGGAAGTCTGCGCCCACGCTATTAGAACATGCTGGCAGAGCTTCGACAAAAGCGACAAAGGAGGACCTAAAGACAGAGAATTAATAGATAGGGTGGGCAACAAATACAAACACGCATCGACTTTGGAACATCTGGTTTATACCTTCTATATCAAGGGAATCAGCAGAGCTTTGCTGCAGGAACTAGCCCGCCACAGAATGGCCAGCCTGAGCGTAAAATCTACCAGATACACCCTAAAAGAGCTAAAAAACGAGGAGCCTTTTAAGGAGAACGACTTTGAAAAGGCCTCAAAATATCTGGTCATGACCGGCAACGAAACCGTAGACAAAATGAGTATTTTGGCCCTAAACAATCTCCAAAAGGTGCTAAAAGAGGGAATTTCTAACGACATAGCCAAATATTGTCTACCGGAATCCTATAAAAGCGAATTGACCTGGACCGTAAACGCGAGAAGTCTGCAAAACTTTCTAAACCTGCGCAGTTCAAAGGAGGCTTTGTGGGAGATTAGAGAGCTATCTCGAGAGATCTTTAAGGCATTGCCGGAAGATCATAAATATCTCTTTGAGGAGGTTTTTCATTTTAAATGAGATTAGTTGTATCGATTCTGGCCCTCTTTTTTCTTTCGGGATGCGGAAAAAAAGTTGAACTAAATCAGATATATCTGCCGCCTTTGTATCCGAAAATCACCAAATTGAAACTAACAAGATTCAAAAACGACAGATACGACGTCAGCGGCAGACTCTACGCCCTACTGAACGACTACACTCTAAAAAACAGAAAAGTCTTCGATTTAAACGAAAATAGTTACGACACGGTAATAGAGGGACAAATAGAATTCAAAACCAAAAACATCAGCCAAAAAAAAGAGAAGATAGATATATGTCTTTCTTATAAACAATCCGGCGACAAAAACGTGTGTGCGCTAAAAAGAGAATACATCAAGACATGCCGAAAAAAGAGAGTGGAAGTCGCGGCTTTCATAACCATTAAAGAGCCGAGCGGAACTCCCATAAAGAGAAAATTTTCCGATTCGACGACCATAAACGTATGTAGATCTCCCAAAAAGAGACTTCTAAAAGAGACTATAAAGGAGATAGAGACATTAACAAACGAAAAAAGCGACAAAAAAGTGGTAATAATCCGCGACTATTCAATATTTTACACAGAAGATAGAGTAGATTACGAAGAGATCTATTCCAGACTCTCCGAAAACATCGCAGAAGATATATTCGAGTTTCTTTCTCCTAAAATATACGTCAAAAGCGTAGATTTCCCCGTCGAAATAGAAGGGAAAGAATCAGAGAGTATGATAAGGATATACGAACTGGTCAATAAAAATAGACTTCAAAAGGCCCTAAAAGAGATAGATGTGCTAATCGCAAAATATCCGGATTCAAAAAATCCGCTTTACGCAAAGGGATTGATTCTTGAACTCAAAAAAGAGTACAAAAAGGCGCTAAAAGTCTATACATCTGCATTTAAGAGATTCAATGACCACAGAGCCTACGAAAGAGCCCAAAACATCAAAAAGAGATTTTTACTTTCAGAGTGAAATCAATCTCTGAGCGTGAGTTATAGCTACCGCCATGGCGTCGGTGATGTCCAAAGGTTTAATCTCTTTTTTGATTCCTAAAATCTTCTTTACCATAAAAGCCACTTGCTCTTTTGAGGCTTTGGCCCTACCAGTGAGCGCCTTTTTTACCTGAAGTGGGGTATACTCGCTAAAATTTCCGTGACGCTGAATGATTCTCAAAGAGAGAGCTCCTCTAAACTGAGCCAGTTTTAAAACGGTTTTGGGATTGTAAGCGAAAAATATATCTTCGACCGCCACCTCTTCCACGTCGAAGGAGTCAAATATCATATCTATTCCCTCTATCATCTGCGAAAGCTGATATTGAAACTCTCCAGGAACAATCTTTATCAAACCGGCCTCTATAAGCCTTAAACGCCTGTTCTCGGCCGATATTACCGAATATCCCAAATTTCTGCTGCCTGGATCTATACCTAAAATTTTCACGATTTTTCACACCTTCTTCACATGGTGAATTTTTGTTCATGTCACGAGATTTTAACTAAATATTGGAAAGTTTTGGCTAAAATATTCACATAATTCACATATTTTTCACGTAGTGAAAAAAATTCTCAGGGGAAAAAATGCTCGGCAATCAAATTCTACAGATGTTAAAAGAAGAGATTACGAACATCGAATATGAAAGATATATAAAACAGCTAAAATACGACGAAAAGAGTTCAAAAAGCAACTACGCCGTATATAGGGCTCCAAACCCCCTAATAGCGAACTGGGTAAAATCAAAATACGCAAAAAAAATAGCCAGACTTTACGAAATAAAAACCGGAATCAGGGCCCAGGTGGAGATAACGGTTCAAAAAAAGAACATACAGCGAAAGAGCGCGGTACAGACCAACCCTCAAAAGAACAGTCCCAGCACAAAACTAAATCCCTCGTACACCTTCGAAAATTTCGTAGTAGGCAATTCAAATCAGTTTGCATACACGGCCGCGTTGAGTTCAGCCGAAAAGCCAGGCCAACTTTACAATCCTCTTTTTATTTACGGAGGAGTCGGACTCGGAAAAACGCATCTGCTTCAAGCTATAGGAAACTACAACCTGCAAAAGGGAAAATCGGTAATCTACACCACGATAGAACAGTTTATGAACGATTTTACATATCACCTGAGAAATCAGACCATGGACAGATTTAGGGAAAAATATAGAAAATGCGATATTTTGCTGATAGACGACGTACAGTTTCTAAGCAGAAAGGAACAGACCCAAGAAGAGTTCTTTCATACATTCAACGAGCTTCATAACAAATCCAAACAGATAGTCTTGACGAGCGACAAACATCCCAAACAGATAGCGGGACTGGAAGATAGACTAAAAAGCAGATTCGAATGGGGCCTAATAGCCGATATTCAACCGCCAGAACTCGAAACTAAAATAGCGATAATAAAGAAAAAATGCGAGTTAGACGGCATAAATCTGGAAGATGAGGTGGTAAACTATCTAGCAACCACTATGGACAACAATATCAGAGAGATCGAGGGAATCATTATAAAACTTAACGCCTACGCCTCACTGATGAATCAAAAAATAACGCTGGAATTCGCAAAAAGCGTACTGAAAGAGCAGATAAAAGAGCAGCAGGAAAACATAACGATGGAGGATATCATCAAAGTGGTCTCTGAGGAGCTGAACATAAAACCCAGCGAAATCAGAAGCAAATCCAGAAGCAGACAGATAGTAAACGCTAGAAGAATAGTTATGTATCTGGCCAGAAACCTCACCCCAAACTCCATGCCGGCTCTGGCTCAATATTTTGGAATGAAGGATCACACTTCGGTAAGTCACGCCATGAAAAAGATAAACGAAATCATGCAAAAAGACGAAAATTTCAAAGTCCAAATAGAGGAGCTGACAAACAAAATAAAACACAGCCAGTGAATAACCCCAAAAAAATAAAGAAGCAAAAAATAGACCGAAAAAACGATATCGGCGCCGATTTTTCACAAATTAACGCCAAACTACTTCTAAATACTAAATATTTAATAAAAATATAGGAAAAATTTCATAAAATCAATTGTTAGAAAAACTAAGGAGAATTCGATGAAGATATCCGTTCAAAAATCGATCCTGGAACAGGTCCTGAGTCAAATGCAACCTTTCCTCGAAAAAAAGGACACCAGCCAGATAACATCGCACGTATATATGAACGCATCCGATTCGAATCTGACTATAAAGGCCACAGACTACGAAATTGGACTGAAAACCACGATAAAAAACATAGACACTAAAGAAAACGGAGAGACCACTGCAAACGGAAAGAAACTGTTGGATATAGTCAGAATCTTGAAAGACGAAGAGCTAATCATAGAAAAGAAAGAGGATACGCTATACATCAAACAGGGACACTCAAAATTCAAACTGCCCACGTTCGATCCTTCAGAATTTCCAACCTTTCCATCGATAGAAAACAGACCCAAAATATCCATAGACAGTTATAAATTCGTAACCTCCCTAAAAAAAATCGCTCCGGCGATAGACAGCAACAACCCCAAATTCGAGCTAAACGGAGCCTTGATAGACATAAAAGAGGAATTTATAAACCTGGTCGCCACCGATACCAGAAGACTGGCACTAGTCAGGCTGGAAAACTCGCCGGAAACATCGTTGGCACTGATCGTTCCCAAAAAAGCCATACAGGAGATACAAAAACTATTTGCCGAAGAGTTAGAGATTTACTACGAGGAGACAAATCTGATAATAAATTCAGGAGATTATCTGTTTTTCACCAAGCTGATAAACGGAAAGTTTCCGGATTACGAAAGAATAATTCCCTCCTCGCTCAATTACGAACTGGAACTCTCAAAAAGCAAAATGATAGAGGCAATAAAACAGATAACCACGATATCCAACGAGATAAAGCTCACCTTTTTAAAAGACAGAATAATATTCAAAAGCCTCAGCGAAGAGAACATAGAGGCGCAAACCGAAATCGAAGCACAAACACCTTTTGAGGAAAAGTTCGTAATGGCGGTAAACAGCAGATATCTGTTGGATTTCCTATCAAACATAGAATCGGAAAATTTTCAGATGGGTTTGAACGAACCCGAACTGCCATTTCTGCTAAAGAACGACAACTTCTTAACCATAATCATGCCGATCGTCATATAAATTCTCTTTAACGAAAAAAAAGATATAATCTATATATTTTAAGAGGGCTTTGCCCTCCATAGCAATTATCCACATATAGGGAACAAAATGGAGAAACATTACGGCGCCGAAAAGATAAAGGTTCTAAAGGGTCTCGAAGCAGTCAGAAAGAGACCCGGAATGTATATCGGAGATACGAACGTAAATGGACTGCACCACCTAATCTACGAAGTGGTTGACAACTCCATCGACGAAGCTATGGCGGGATACTGCACCAAGATTGACATAACCCTTACAAAAAGCGGCAGTGCCATTATCAGCGACAACGGAAGAGGTATCCCGGTAGATGAGCATCCAACAGAAAAGATTCCAGCTGCTACGGTGGTTTTGACGGTTCTTCACGCCGGGGGAAAATTTGAAAAAGACGCATATAAAGTAAGCGGAGGTCTGCACGGAGTAGGGGTCTCAGTTGTGAACGCCCTATCTAAAAAGCTGATTATGACAATAAAAAGAGATGGCAAAATCTTTAGGCAGGAGTTCGAAAAAGGAGTACCTGTAACGGATCTAATAGTGATCGGAGAGACAAACAGAACCGGAACAACCATAGAGTTCTGGCCGGACGAAGAGATTTTTGAGACAGTGGAGTTTAAATACGATATTCTAGCTCGAAGATTCAAAGAGCTCGCATATCTCAATCCCTCCATTACAATAACCTTCAAAGACGAAAGGGCCGACAAGAAGGAGATATACCATTTCGAGGGAGGCCTGGTCCAGTTCGTGGAGGATCTGAACAAAAAAAGCCCCATTACCAAACCTTTTGAAATCAGCGAGAAGATAGAGGATATAGAGGTTGACATAGCGCTTTTGTACAACGACGGTTTCGATGAGAGGCTGCTTAGTTTCGTAAACAATATCAGAACTCCAGAAGGCGGAACTCACGAGAGCGGATTCAGAGCCGGCCTGACAAGGGCGATTTCCAATTACATTTCTCAAAACGCCGGAGCCAAAGAGAAAAACGTAAAAATCACCGGGGACGACGTCAGAGAGGGTTTGGTGGCCGTGGTCAGCGTAAAGGTTCCTGAACCACAGTTTGAAGGCCAGACGAAAGGCAAACTCGGTTCAAGCTACGTTAGACCTCTGGTTCAAAAACTTAGTTACGAGAAGCTGGTTAAGTATTTCGAAGAGAATCCGATCGAGGCGAAAACGATCATGAATAAGGCCCTGGCCGCGGCAAGAGGCCGCGAGGCCGCCAAGAAAGCCAGGGAACTGGTAAGAAGAAAAGACGCCATGAGCGTCGGAACTCTTCCTGGAAAACTGGCCGATTGCCAGAGCAAAGATCCGGCCGTGAGCGAACTCTATCTCGTAGAGGGCGACAGCGCTGGAGGCAGCGCTAAACAGGGCAGAGACAGAGTATTTCAGGCCATATTGCCGCTCAAGGGCAAGATTTTGAACGTTGAAAAGGCCAGACTCGACAAGATTTTAAAGTCCGACGAGATAAAAAACATGATAACGGCTCTGGGATGCGGCATCGGAGAAGAGTTCGACGAAAACAGACTCAGGTACCATAAAATAATAATAATGACCGACGCAGACGTAGACGGCAGCCATATTCAGACTCTGCTTTTGACATTCTTTTTCAGATTTCTAAGACCGATAGTGGAAAAAGGTTATCTATATATAGCCCAACCTCCTCTGTACAGATATAAAAAAGGAAAAAAAGAGGTCTATTTAAAAGACGATGCGGAATTGAACAAATTTCTTATAGAAAACGGCATAGACTCTTTGGAGATAGACGGAATTGGCAGATACGATCTGATAGATTTTTTCAATCTGGTAGCCCATTACAGAAGCGTTCTAAAAGAGATAGAAAAGAGATACTCGTTGATAGAGGTGGTGAGGTTCTTGATCGAAAATAGAGACCTTGTGGCTTTGGATAACGAACATCTTTTCAAAAAGATTGAGGAGTTTTTGCTATTTAAGGGATTTAATATTCTAAATAGAGAGGTTACTCCTGATATTATACATCTATACGTTCAGACCGAAGACGGTCTTGAGGAGATCGTTATCGACGACGAACTTTTTACCAATCCCTTTTACGTGGAAGCGGTATATATACACGAAAAAATAGGCGAAAGAGTTCCGGCGGCTTTAGAAGGAAAAGATCTAATAGAGATTTTAAATAGCGTGGAAAAAAGCGCGAAAAAAGGCGCCTATATCCAGCGTTACAAAGGTCTGGGAGAGATGAATCCGGAACAGTTGTGGGAGACCACGATGAATCCCGAAAACAGAAGACTGCTAAGGGTTACGGTAGAAAACGCCGAAAGCGCCAGTGACGTGTTTAGTCTCTTTATGGGAGACGAGGTCGAACCCAGAAAGAGATATATAGAAGAGCATGCAAAAGATGTAAAACATCTGGACGTATAATGCTCTATTCTCAGGAGGTAGAGAGAGAAAAGCGGTTCAAACTGGCCATTAGGACCGGTTTGCCGATCTTTTTTCTAACCGGCGCGATAATTTTCGTAGTTTTACACGATCAAAACTTCAATTTAATCGACGCGGTTTTGATACTTTCGACGGTTTTTATCTCCGTCTACTACATATTTTTCATGTTTTACGAGGGTCTTTCGCAAAAGATTACCGACCCTGTATCCAAAGCGTTCAATAGAGAATATATTTTAAAGATACTGCAAAAAGAGTTAAATAAAAAACCTAAATTTACGGTCGTTTTAATATCGATAGACAATCTGCAGGATATAAACGAACGCTACGGTATAGAAAAAGGCGACAAGGTTTTGGAGAGTTTCGCGACGATAATCGATTCGTTTTTCAGATCTAGATACAAAAATATACCCATAGGCCACTATAAAGGAGGCGAGTTTATTTTGGGCCTTGAAGACTCCGTCGAGAGCGTCAGGGAGATTCTGGACGAATTTATATATAAATACGACAAAAGCAGAATCGACGATATAGAGATCAAACTATTTGCGACCTTGACCGATTCGGAATACAGCAAAGATATCAAAAAGATCGTCGAATATCTTTACGAACTCTATTCCGCATACCTTTACAGACCAAAGAGCAAAAGGGTAATGGTAGCCTCCAAAAAGAGTATGAAAGCCGACGAGTTTGAGAAGTTTATAGTAAAAAGCATAGAAAACAAAGAGCTCTCTATTAGATTCCAACCGGCTTTGTCTTTAAAGGAGGAAAATTACGATCTTGTGGAAATAGTGGTGAAACTGATCGGCGAAGAGGGAAATCTGATTCATCCTAGCCAATTTATACCTGTGATAAACAGACTAGGCTACGAGCAGTCTTTCGATCTGGTTTTGACGGAGAAGATTTTAGAGTCTATAGTCGTCAACGATCTGCCGAAAGATATACTTTACAGTTTCAACGTATCTCCATTCTCCCTTAGAGACGGAAAATTCTTGGAGCGTATCAGAGAACTTTTTTCGAGATACGAGGTTCCAAAAAGCTCTATAGTGTTCGAACTGTATGAAAACAGACTCTATAGAGACGTGGATCATTACAAAAAGATACTAGATATATACAAGAATATGGGTTTTAAAATAGCCTTCGACAACTTCGGCTCCCTCAACGCCTCATTGGAGTATGTCAAAGAGATCGGGTGCGATTTTGTCCATTTTGACAAATATTTCACGAAAAATATCGACAATGAAATCTATAGGGATCTTTTGGAGTCGTGGATAATATTTTTTCATAAAAACAAAACAAAATGTATAGTGAAGTTCGTGGACAAAAAAGAGAATATAGAGATTTTCAGGAAACTTGGCGCGGATTACGTGGAGGGTTACGCGATCAGCGAACCTTTGACGGCTGAAGATCTGATCAGATTTATAAAGGAGAGGCTATGAAATACGGGGAAAAAAGCATAAGCGAGTTCGATCCCGCCAAAGATCTGGAAATTTGGCCCAATAACCACTCAAAAAGCTACAAAATTTCGATCACGCTTCCTGAGTTTACCTGTTTGTGTCCAAGGAGCGGATATCCGGATTTTGCCAGATTGACGTTGGAGTATGTACCAGATAAATGGGTAGTGGAGCTAAAGGCTTTGAAACTGTATATAAACAGTTTTAGAAACAGATATATCTCTCACGAAGATAGCGTCAACGAAATTTACGACACTATTTTTGATCGTCTCAAACCCAAATGGATGAAACTGGTCGCAGATTTTAATCCCAGAGGAAACGTACATACCGTAATAGAGATAGACAGCGAGACCGTAGGAAGGTTTTAGACTCCTCCCCAGATACCCGCGGCGCCCGGCTTTGCGGGGTGCTCTGCTGCGTTCCCGCCCTGAAGCTTTGTCCCGCAAGTCCGTCGCACGGGTCTGAAGAGGAGCGCTCAGAGTTTGAAAAACTCTCAACGCTCCTCTCATGGCGGAGAGAGTGGGATTCGAACCCACGAGGGGCTGTTAACCCCTACACGCGTTCCAGGCGTGCGCCTTCGACCGCTCGGCCATCTCCCCTTTTGTATCAGGAATCTAATAGTGTAAGTGGCGGGGAGGGTGGGATTCGAACCCACGGTAGGCTCATCACCTACGCCGGTTTTCAAGACCGGTGCGTTCAACCAGCTCCGCCACCTCCCCAATAGTTTCGAGAAGTATGGAGGCGGCACCCGGATTCGAACCGGGGATCAGGGCTTTGCAGGCCCGTGCCTTACCACTTGGCTATGCCGCCGTTATGCCCTCTCTGGGCACCCGTGGTGCCCGAGGCCGGACTTGAACCGGCACGGAGAAAACCTCCGAGGGATTTTAAGTCCCTTGCGTCTACCAATTCCGCCACCCGGGCAATAAAGCCGTTAGCTTTTCGGAGGATTTTTCAAAGGTTGCATCTTTATCGATGGAGCGGGAGACGGGATTCGAACCCGCGACCCTCACCTTGGCAAGGTGATGCTCTACCCCTGAGCTACTCCCGCAGAGATTTTGGACTGCAATTATAACCAAAATATTTTCAATTGTAAATAGTTTTTGGCTATAATTACCCCTAATACAGGCCTAAAAAAGGAGATTTATGAGAAGCGACGAGATCAAAAAAGGGTATCAAAGAGCTCCCCACAGGAGTCTTTTAAGAGCTACTGGGTTAAAAGACGAGGATTTTGATAAACCTTTTATAGGAGTGGCTAACTCCTTTATAGAGATTATACCGGGTCATTTCTTTTTGAACAGATATTCCGAAATTATCAAAGATGAGATTAGAAAATGCGGATGCGTTCCATTTGAATTCAATACCATCGGAGTGGATGACGGCATAGCCATGGGGCACGATGGTATGCTATACAGCCTCCCCAGCAGAGAGATAATAGCAAATTCTATCGAAACGGTGATGAACGCGCATAAACTGGACGCTTTGATATGTATTCCCAATTGCGACAAGATCACGCCGGGAATGATTATGGGAGCTTTGAGAGTGAACGTTCCCACCGTTTTCGTCAGCGGCGGACCTATGAAAGCCGGAGAGTTGAGCGACGGAACGCCGATAGATTTGGCGACCGCCTTCGAGGCAGTAGGAAAGGTTGCAAAAGGCGAAATGAGCCAAGAACAGCTCTACGAGATCGAGTGCGAGGCATGCCCCAGCGGGGGAAGCTGTTCCGGTATGTTCACCGCGAATTCGATGAATACCTTGATGGAGGCGATGGGGATTGCGCTCAACGGTAACGGTACGATTTTGGCGCTGACACCAGAGCGCGAAGAGCTTCTTAGAAAGGCCGCACGCCGTATATGCGAAATC
>Ga0256834_1000631_pt1 | contig 25026 bp, 19 predicted proteins | sample 4281140metaG_FD_190536 | JGI IMG/M metagenome (GOLD analysis project Ga0256834, IMG submission 190536) | Hydrothermal vent microbial communities from East Pacific Rise, Pacific Ocean - 4281-140 | ecosystem: Environmental > Aquatic > Marine > Hydrothermal vents | place: Pacific Ocean: East...
CGGATCGGTTGCAGGCTCGGAAGCTGCTTTTATTTTAGCTGAAAAAGGATTTAGAGTAGTTGTTTTTGATCAAAAGAATTTGCCTTATGGAAAAATTGAAGATGGCCTACCTAAATGGCATGTGGGTTTAAGAGATAAGGAAGAAAAAAAAATAGACGAGCGGCTTAGTCACCCCAATGTTCGATTTGTTCCGGGTGTTAGATTAGGCAGAGACATTACACTCGACCAACTAGCCAATGAATGGGGGTTTTCTGCGGTTATTATTGCCATTGGTGCTTGGCTCGACCGTAAGCTACCCATTGAAGGAATTGAAAAACTAAGAAATAAAGGTTTAATTTATCAAAATGATCTCCTTCATTGGTACAATCACCGACACGAAGCTAACTATAAGGGTATTCAGTATGATTTACCAGATGGTACCTGTGTAATTGGTGGTGGTCTTGCATCTATTGATGTGGTAAAAATGGTTATGATTGAAATTGCCCAAAAAGCATTAAATGATAAAAAAGGTATTTTTATCGACTTGTTTACTTTTGAGAAAAAAGGGGTAGCTAAAATTTTAGACGATAATAATACTTCGCTAGAAGATTTAGGCATTAAAGGGTGTACTCTTTTCTATAGAAAAAGGGTGAAAGATATGCCTCTTTATCCTCGTAAAGGAGATTCTCCGGCTGATATAGAAAAAGCTCAACGAGTTACAGAGAAACTGCTTTTAAACTACCAAAGCAAATATTTATTTGATTTTGAAGAACGCTGTGTTCCTAAAGCTTTTGAAGAAAAAAATGGACATCTTGTGGGAATGACGTTTGAAAAAGTGCAACATATAGATTTTAAAGAAGCACCTGAAATATGCAAATTTGATACAAAATTAGTCATTTCATCTATTGGTAGTTTACCTGAAACATTACCTAGCATACCGTACAAAGGAGATTATCTAAAAACTTATGGAGAATTTGGCCATAAAATAGAAGGCTTTGATAACGTGTTTGCTATTGGCAATGTGGTTACCGGCAAAGGCAATATTTTAGATTCTAAAAAGCATGGACGAGAGATTACCGGTAAAATTCTGGAAGGTCACTTTAGTGACTTAAAACTGCATGATCCGATGGAAGAAAATTACTCTAATTATTTCCGAAAAATTGAGGATGGTGTTGTTACCAGCTTAGAGTCGATTGTTACAGATTTAGATACATGTGAGATTCATCCAGATGTAGAAATTCAACAGTTGCTTAAAATTACCAGAGAGCTACAAGAAAAAGTGGGCTTTGATGGTGATTACCAAAAATGGGTTGATAGGTGGAGGCCAAAGAGGTTGGAGGAAATTACCTAAACACGATCACAACAAACTATTCCACTATCTCAAACTCTATTCTTCGGTTTTGAGAGCGGTTAGATTCCGTGGTGTTGTCTGCAATAAAATTAGTAGCACCCTTACCCACAAAAGCTAATTTTGACTTATTAAACCTATAAAAAAGGGTCAGCAAAATTATGCTAACCCTTTCAAATCATACTATATCGCTGCAATAGCGTAGGTTAATACTTGCTATTTATCCCACCATACAGCATTAAAAAGTGTATTTGCTCCTGCAGCTGCCAAGCTTTCTCCATTAGTACCATCTTCTGTTACAGGATATAGCATTCTTACAGGAATAGAAGATTCAAAAGCTCCTGAACCTGGAGATAATACTGGAAAATCTAATCTTCTCCATTCTGAATAAGCCTCAACACCATTAGAATACAAAGCAACCCATTTTTGTTCAGCTATAGATTCTAATTGTGTTGTTAAATTATTGGTGTTATATGCAACACCAGGCTCTGCAAGATATGTTGCAATATCCGCTGGATTAACACCCCATTGGTTCATTGAGGCAGTAATAGCAGCTTCATAAGCGGCTTGAGCACTACCTGAAACCCATCCTCTTGCTATTGCCTCTGCTCTAAAAAATTCAATTTCAGACCTAGTAATTAAATAGGCTGGGGCAGTTGGGTCATTTTCAATATTTTCATGTATGTCTGAAGTACTATTTTTAAGGGCAAATGCCCCTCCATCATTTAATCCGTAAGGCATACCTATAATTTCAGTTCCTCCTGGTGCTGGATCAGCATACATAACTAATCTTGGATCATTATTAGCAAGCATTTGATTAACAAGTATTTCTGAAATACGAAAATCATCTCTAGTACTTATTATTCTATCTTGATAGAACGGGTTTGCTAAATCCTGATTTGCTCCATCAAAAATAAACATGACATCCGCAGCAGGCAAAGAAGCTCCTAGTGCTGCACTTACTGTACTTTGCGCCAAAGCACTATTGGCTTCTGAAATCCTCATCCCCATTCTTAATAATAATGCATTACCAAAACTTTTCCAAGCTGCCATATTACCATCAAAAAGAATATCTCCAGATGTAAAACCTTCAGCAGAAACATTAATAGAATTTACCGCATCAGTAACCGTAGTAATCATTCCAGTATATATATCAGCTTGATTATCGTATACAGGTGCTGGATACTCAGAAGGCTTAAAAGCCTGAGAGTAAGGAACATTTCCCCATAAATCAGTAACCATTTGAAAACTAAACGAAAGGAAAATATCGATTACTGCCAATTTATTAGCTTTAATAGCAGTTGGCATAGATTCATCAATCTCTATCATATGCCTCGCTGCCACTAAGTCATACATACCTCCCTGGGGGGCAGAAGTTGCATCCCAACCTGCATATAAATTACCCCACCTAAAATCAAAATTAGCTTGTGCAAAACTATAATTTTGTTCCTCCGTGTACTCATTTTGAGCCATATGCTGAACCATTAGTTCACCAAATTCAAAATTCAAATCTCTATCCCAGTAAGAGTATGTCAAATTAAACAATGCATTTGTGAGCAAATTTTCTGGTGGAACTGCTACAGGAGAATTTGGATCTGTATTTAGCTCGTCAAAATCTCTTTCACATGAAGAGAAAAACACTAAAAAGGTAATTACTCCAATAAGTTTATATTTATTTAATAATTTCATGATTTTTAGTTAAAATGATCATAATTTAAATCCAATATTAAATCCCCAAGACCTTGTTGAAGGTACTTGTGCATTTTCTAATCCTTGCCTGTTACCTGTTCCTGTAACAGCCTGAGGGTCTAAATACGGAAGGTTGCTACTTAGTATGGCTAAATTCCTTCCAAAGAAAGATACTCTAATATCTCTGATTGGCCAATTTTCGATTAGTTTGTTAGGAAGAGCATAGGCCAATGAAGCTTCTCTGAATTTTATAAAGCTAGCATCATATACATTAGGACTTGCAATATTCCAATACCCTTGAAAATAATCTTGTGCCGGTATCCTTATTGTATTTGCAGATCCATCGTCAAATACACCCTCAAACAAATAACCTTCTGCTCGTATGTCAACTCCACCCTGTCTCACTGTTTCCGGAGTCATACCAGAATAATTAGCCCACTGTAAAGAAGTGGAATGAATAATTCCTCCTCCTTGAAAATCAAAAAGTGCACTTAACGAAATCCCTTTCCAAGAAAATGTATTTCTTAGACCTCCGGTAAAATCTGCTATAGCTGAACCAAGATACGTTCTATCATCTGCAGCTACAGGGTATCCGTTTTCATCTACAAGAGGTTGCCCGTTTTCGTGTCTTTTCCAATCTTGTCCATAAAGTCCCATATATGACTCTCCTTTAACAATTCTCAAATCAGCTGCCCAAGTACCTCCCATAGTAATTTCATCAACTCCTTCAGCCAAAGAAACCACTTCATTATTATAAGTAGCCAAATTTAGAGCAACATTCCATTGAAAACCACTCAAGTCTAAAACGAGTGCATCTAGCATCAGTTCAATTCCACTGTTTCGCATTGATCCTGCATTTACCCATTTTGCCCTATATCCTGTGGTAGCAGAAGAAGCTACCGACATAATTTGATCATCAGTAGTTCGATCGTAATATGTAAAATCAAACCCTACTCTACTATCCAAAAATCTAGCTTCTATCCCAAACTCTATTTCAGTTGTTAACTCGTTTACTAAGTCAGGATTATTTCTTGTATCAGGAACAGAGTAACGTGAGCTTGTTCCAAAGTTTGGATTAATTGGATCAAACACATCATCTAATTGATAAGGTCCAGTATCATTACCTGCTTGACCATAACCAACTCTTATTTTACCAAGAGACAACCATGAAGCATCTACTACTTCAGAAAAAACAAAACTAGCAGTAACAGCAGGGTATAAGAAAGAACGATCCTCTTTGCTGAGTGCTGAAGACCAATCGTTTCTTGCTAAGACATCTAAATAGAGAAAATTTTTATATCCGAATGAACCAATAAAGTAAATTGAATTAATCGCTTTTTCCGATTCATAAGTGCTCAGGTTAGGTGCCTGAATTGAATTACTTGTATTAAAGAAACCAGCTAAAGCTAATCCTCCTACTGTCCCATTGCGAATACTGTTATAACTTTGCTTCATCCTGTTTCCACCCAAAGTTGCACTTATCGATATGTCATTAACTGTTTTGTTATATGATATTCTGGCATCGTAATTCATTTCTGAAAAATGCCGTGTTACTTCACTATATTCTGATTGATCAACACCACCAGGTGCAATTCCTTCAAAAGCCTGAGAAGAATAGCCATCTCTCATTATTTTACCTCCAATAGAAATGTGATCTGTAATTTTATAATTGAGATCCACGTTTCCAAAAAACCTGTTTCGTACATCTTCCTGAAGGTTTCTCTCTCTTACCCAGTATGGATTATCAAAGTAATTCGGAGCATGATTGTAGTCAATTAGTTCTCCTGCTCCGTCTTTTGTAATACCTATGGCATTCCATGTTTGCTGCCTTCCATCAGCTAGTGTATAATCCTTCAATCTATCCGTATCTAATTGAACTTGATACCACTGTAAAAAGGCTTGCATAGGGTTTTTATTATCGTAACCTGTAACATTTCTACCAGTAGTACTAGCATTTACATAAGAACCTGAAAAACTTGCCGTTAATTTATCAGACAAGTTTTGTGTGGCTGAAAAAGTAATCGTATTTCTTTTTAAATTGGAATTAGGTAATGTTCCATCCTGATCTATATTAGTAAATCCTAATCGAAAAGAGCCAGTATCATTTGCTTTTGATAGTGAGATTGAATTATTGCGAGTAACACCTGTCTCAAAAAAACTTTTATAATCATTTTCTGGTGCAACCCAAGGGCGCACCTCTTTATAATTAGCCGAATTCGGATCCCAAGAATCCCAATGTCTTACATTTACATCTGGGTCGTATTTGGGCCCCCAAGAGCCATCCTTACCGTATGCTGGTGCAAGATAGCTCGTTCCATCTTGAGTAAATTCATTAAATCCAGATGCGGTAGGATAGGATGCTCCACCACCATATTCTCTCTGGTGATCAACCATCGCATAAGGATTATCAAAAGTCAAAGTAGAGTTAACTTCAATCCCTATTCCTTTGTCTTTTGCCCCTTTTTTTGTAGTAATCACAATTACACCATTGCTCCCTCGAGAACCATAAATAGCAGTAGCTGCAGCTCCCTTCAATACAGTCATTGATTCTATATCTGCGGGATTAATATCAGATGCTGAATTACCATAATCATAAGATCCCCCTCCAAAACCTCTTTGTTGTGAGGAGGTAGCAAAATTTCTATTGTCAATTGGAACACCGTCAACTACAAACAGTGGTTGGTTTTCACCTGTCAAAGAGTTAGCTCCCCTGATTGTAATTCTTGAAGACCCTCCTAGTGCACCAGCACTACCTTGAATCTGCACCCCAGCTACCTGACCCTGTAATGCATTAACAATATTTACCTCATTTGTCTTTTGAACATCTTCGCCAGAAACTTCTTGCACAGAGTAACCTAACGAAGCCTTTTCCCTCGATATACCCAAAGCAGTAACTACTACTTCAGACAATTGCTGTACATCAGAGTTCATCTGCACATCAATAACACTGCGTGAACCTATTTCCACTTCCTGGCTTTCTAACCCAATAAAAGAAAAAACTAAAGTATTTCCTCCTTCAGGTACTGTAATCTTGTAGTTACCTTCAAAGTCGGTAACTCCTCCCTGTGTGGTTCCTTTTACCACAACGTTTACTCCGGGTAAAGTCGAACCATCGTCTGAGGATGTAACCTTACCGGATACCGTACGGTCTTGAGCAATCGACACGGCCGTAGCCATGAGTAAACTCAAGCCGAATAGTAAAACTTTTTTCATGCTTTTTTGTTTAGGTTTAACATAAATTACTTTTCATCCCTTAAAACTAGGCCATTTACTTATTAAAATACAATTAATACCTCCCCCATTTCAGGGGAAATTTTTTTTCATCCAATAATAGTTATAGAAAATACGATTATTCCACTATTTCAAACTCTATTCTTCGGTTTTGAGAGCGGTTAGGTTCCGTGGTGTTGTCTGCCATAAAATTAGTAGCACCCTTACCCACAAAAGCTAATTTTGACTTATTAACTCCGTTTTCAATTAGATAATTAAACACGGATTTTGCTCGTTGTTTCGATAGCTCCAAATTATAGGTATCACTCCCTACATTATCGGTATAACCGGTTATTTGCACTTTAGATATGGGTGTGTTGTTTAAGAGGTCAATCATTTTAGATAACTCTGTTTTGGAAGTGCTTGTGAGCTCAAAACTGTTAAACTCGAAAAAGATATTATTCAATACTATTTTGGATCCAACCTCAATCGGATCTAACTCTACATTAACTTCAACAGGTTCAAGCAACGACTCCGTTAAATTAAAGTTCTTGCTCTTGTACAAATAGCCATGAGATTCGGCAAAAAGCCCATACTCCTTGCCTTCGGTAAGCACAATTAAATAATCTCCACTTACAGAGTCTGAATCAACTATTTCTATGGCCGTTTCAGTTTCCAAGTCAATTAACGATATTCTAGCTACCAAAGGTAACTTGGTACTTTTATCAACCACTTTACCAAACACATAAGTGCTCTTATGTTCTATTTGTAAGGCCGGAGGGATATCGATTTCGAACAAAGTACTGGTAAAGCTTTCGCCCTGCTTTTCTTCGTGCGAATAATAGCCTTTGCTCCCGTCTGAAGAAATATACATGGAAACTTCATCATTATGGGTATTAATCGGGTATCCAAAATTCGTGGGTTTTGACCAACGAGCATCATCCTTTTCAGAAAAATAAATATCGTAACCTCCAAATCCAAGCCTGCCATCGGTTGCAAAGTATAACCGCTGCCCGTTAGGATGAATAAATGGCGAAATATCGTCAAATGGAGTATTTATGTCCGTACCAATATTTTGTGGTTTACTCCACTCATTATTTTCGGCTAACGTTGAAACGTATATATCTCTTCTACCATAACCTCCACCCCTATTAGACACAAAATATAATGTTCTTCCATCCGCACTAAGGCTCGGCTGCGAATCCCAAGATGAAGAGTTAATGGTGCTTCCCATATTTTCAGGCATCGACCACTCTTCGCCCACTTTAGTACTTACATATAAATCGCAACTTCCGTAGCCTTTTCGCCCCATACAAGAGGTAAAAACCAGTTTTCTACCATCAGCAGAGATGGAGCAAGTGCCTTCATTAAACTCAGTATTTATATTTTCTGAAATTGAAACTGGGCTTCCCCAATCTCCATTCCTATCCAGTTTACTCAACATTATTTCCTCATTTTCCTCACGCTTTACATAAATCAAAGACTTTTGATCTGCCGTTAACACGGGAAAATATTGCTGTTTAAATTGATTTACATTGGGTGGTAACGGACGAGGGTTGAACTGAAAATCATTGACTTTATACGCAATGGCAAAGGCACAGTTTTCAATCATTAATTTGGCCTTTTTTGCATATTTACCTTTGGTGGATGTTAATTTTTGGTATTTTTTAAGATATGACAAAGCCTCTTTATAAGAACCTTGTTCAAAATCGTGCAAACCTAAATAATACCAAGCACTCCCGAACCTTGATGTTGTTGGGTACCGAGTAACTACCTCTAAATAACAATTCATTTGCAAGCTGTCTTGAAATCGGATACGATAAATGGTTGCCAGTTTTAAATAAGCTTCTGCAAAATTGGGGTCTTTATCTAAGGCAGCCTGCAATTTATCAAAGGCTTTATCAAACGATCTGGCTCCCATTAATGTGCGAGCCTCTGTATAAAGTTTTATTGCTTTCTTACTTTTAGAAGTATATGATTGAGCGCTAGCAAAGCCAGTTAAAAATATTGGCAAAAGCAAGATCAATAAATAGCGCATTATCTAATATTCATGTATTTATGAGTTTGTAAAGATATTCTCCAATTTGGGAAATCCTTTACATATTCGGCAATACCCTCAATTGCATTACTTGATTTATCCCATTCCGGCTGTAAAAACAACTTACAATTAGCCTCAACATTTTCTGCATGCTCTTGCGCCCAACTATAATCTGATTTATTGACAACTATAATTTTAAGTTCATCTGCCTTTTGCATTTCTGATACCAATGGGGCTTTAAACTTTTTGGGCGATATGCACACCCAATCCCAACTGCCAGTAATTTTATAGACTCCTGAAGTTTCTAAATGTGTTTGGATATTAACAGCTTTAAGCGCATTTGTTAAGGGTAGTAAATCATACATAGTTGGTTCTCCACCCGTAATAATAACTCTTTGGGCTTTGTATAATACGGCCTCAGACACCAGTTCTTCAACTGATTTTAAGCTAGAATTTTCAGTATCCCACGACTCCTTTACATCGCACCACGAACAACCAATATCGCAGCCAGATAAACGAATAAAAAAAGCTGACTTGCCTGTATGATACCCTTCCCCCTGAATAGAGTAAAAGGTCTCCATTACTTTATAGCTTTCCATTACTTTCCTTAAAAATTCATCCTTTTTTTATAGGCAATCATGGTATTCATAATCAGAGAAGCAATCGTCATCGGGCCTACTCCACCTGGTACTGGTGTAATATAAGAAGCTTTTGGTTCCACAGAAGCAAAATCAACATCGCCTTTTAATGCAAAGCCACTCTTTTTGGAACCATCTGGAACGCGAGTTGTGCCTACATCTACAATAATAGCTCCTTCCTTCACCATATCACCTGTAATTAATCCTGGTTTACCAACAGCAACAATAATAATATCTGCCTTTTGAGTATGTTCTTTTAAATTTTTAGTATGAATATGACAAAGAGTAACTGTTGCATCTCCAGGCCCAGCCAATAAAATGCTCATGGGCATACCTACAATATGACTTTTACCCACCACTACACAATGTTTGCCTTTGGTTTCAATTTTATATCTATTAAGTAATTCAATAATTCCCATTGGAGTAGCTGGCAATAAACTGTGGTGCTCCTGATCTATTTTGCCAAAATTTGCTGGGGTAAACCCATCTACATCCTTGGCTGTATCTATTCTGTCAATTATTTTTTCAACGGAAACATGTGCTGGTAAAGGCAGTTGCACTATATAGCCATCTACACCATCATCATTATTCAACCGATCCACCTCAGCATGAATCTCTTCCTCTGTAACAGTATCTTTATAACGAATCATAGAAGATTTGAATCCTACCTCCTCACATGCTTTCATTTTTGCAGTAACATAGGTTTTGCTAGCTCCATCTTCACCAACCAATACAGCAACTAAATGTGGAGGGCGATGCCCATTTTTACTAAAAGTATTTACTTCTGTTTTTATTTCCTCTTCTATCTCTTTCGATACTTTTCTTCCGTCTAAAATTGTTGCCATACCTTATTTTTTATCAGACTTCAGATGCTAAATTATTAGACACTAGACTGAGTAAGGTTACCCACCTTTTCTATCTTGCGTCTAATATCTTCTAGTCTTTAGTCTTATTTTAATCAATTTGCAATACTGCCATAAATGCTTCTTGCGGAATTTCCACATTACCCACCTGTCGCATTCTCTTTTTACCTTTCTTCTGCTTTTCAAGCAGTTTTCTCTTTCTACTAATATCACCACCATAACACTTGGCCAACACGTTTTTACGCATAGCTTTTACGGTTTCTCGCGCAATAATTTTTTGCCCTATCGAAGCCTGAATCGCAATCTCAAACATCTGGCGAGGAACTAGTTCTTTTAATTTTTCACATAGTCGCTTACCCCATTCATAAGCTTTATCTCGATGAACCACTGCTGATAAAGCATCCACAGGATCGCCATTAAGCATAATGTCCAGTTTAATCACATTTGACCTTCTAAACCCAATTAGTTCATAGTCTAACGAAGCATACCCTTTAGAGATGGTTTTGAGTTTATCAAAAAAGTCAAATACGATTTCTCCCAGAGGTAGCTCAAAAGATAATTCAACTCTATCGGAAGTAAGATATACCTGATTCTTAATTTCACCACGCTTATTCATACAAAGTGAAATTACAGGCCCAACAAACTCTGCTTTTGTAATTATTTGAGCAGAAATAAATGGTTCTTCCATATAATCAATAGAACCAGGATCTGGCATTTCAGCAGGAGAATTAATATCCACCTTTCTACCCTGCCCGTCCGGCAGGCGGGCATCGCCATATACTGCATGAAATTGTACTGAAGGAACTGTGGTAATCACGGTCATATCAAACTCTCGTTCGAGGCGCTCTTGCACAATTTCCATATGTAACATGCCTAAGAAACCACACCTAAAACCGAATCCAAGTGCTACTGAAGTTTCAGGCTCCCAAACTAAGGAAGCATCATTCAGTTGCAACTTTTCCATAGAGTTTCTCAACTCTTCGTAATCAGTTGTTTCTACAGGATATATTCCTGCAAATACCATTGGCTTTACTTCCTCAAACCCCTGAATTGATTCCCCACAAGGATTATCAACTTGGGTGATGGTGTCACCCACCTTTACCTCTTTAGCTACTTTGATTCCAGAAATTAAATAGCCCACATTACCAGCTGATATCTCTTGTTGGGCTTCTTGTTCTAGTTTAAGAATTCCAATTTCATCTGCATTATATTCTTTGCCGGTATTGACGAATTTTACCTTATCGCCTTTTCTAATTTTGCCTTGCATTACTCTAAAATAGACTTCAATACCCCTAAATGAGTTATATACGGAGTCAAAAATCAAGGCTTGTAGAGGCGCATTTACATCTCCTTTTGGAGCAGGAACACGTTCCACAATTGCTTCTAAAATATCAGTAATGCCAAGGCCTTCTTTACCGCTTGCATGAATTATGTCTTCTCTGCCACAACCCAGTAAATCTACTATTTGGTCAGTTACTTCTTCGGGGTTTGCACCGGGTAAGTCGATTTTATTAAGTACAGGAATTATTTCTAAATCGTGCTCCAACGCTAGGTATAAATTAGATATGGTTTGGGCTTCAATGCCTTGTGAGGCATCTATAATTAGCAGTGCTCCTTCGCAAGCCGAAATAGATCTGGAAACTTCATACGAAAAATCGACATGGCCGGGAGTATCGATCAAGTTTAATGTGTACTTTTCGTTCTCATACAAATAATCCATTTGAATGGCATGGCTCTTAATCGTAATTCCTCTCTCCCTTTCCAAGTCCATGTTATCAAGCAACTGCGATTGCATGTCTCTATCTGCCACAGTTTGAGTGGTTTCCAAGAGGCGATCTGCCAATGTGCTTTTACCATGATCAATATGAGCAATGATGCAAAAATTTCTAATTCTATCCATATAAGGCGTTTTGCGAAACGAGGTGCAAAAATATAGATTAAAATCTGAAATGAAGCGAGTAAAATCATTTCTAATAACAGAATTGATTTGCACTAATAATTTCTACCAATACCTTTGCAAGAAAAAAGGATGATAAAGGCAGAAGAACTTAAATGGCAAAATATTTCGGAATATATTATCCACATGTATAAATCTGAGGATTTGGTGCGCACTTTTGCCTTTGACTTAAATAAAATTACAGATTATTTAATTGCCAACATTCCAGTTTCAGCTTCGGAGAAAAAAGAACAAGTTTTATGGTATGCAGCTCTAATCGAGCAAATGAGAGTTGATAACATAGAAGTTAAAGGCCATTTAAATGAATTAAAGAATTTAGTTAGCCAATTATCCAAACTGCATATAAAGCTGATCGAAGAAGATAAAATTTACCAAAACATCAATTCAAAAGCTACTCCATTTATTCAAAATCAAATTAAGGTATCAAAAAATACAGTTAGAGACCCTATTCAAATTTGTCTTAATGCTGTATATGGATTTTTACTATTAAAAATAAACAGTAAAGGGATTACTGATGACCAGCAAAAAATGTTGGATGCTTTCGGAAACCTTCTTTCCTATTTAAGCTTTACCTACAAAGAAGAACGTATTAAATAAACTTAACTTCTTGGTTTTGAAAGCTCCTTACAGAGGAACCATTATCTATCAAAAGCCTTCCCATTGGGTCAACTCCAATAATTTTACCTAAAAACTCATTCTCAGATTTAAAATTTCTGACTTCACGTAAGCCCAACAATAAATTATGATACTCAACTCCTATTGCTTTTCTCTCTCCATTTTTTAATCTCTGGTAATTTGCTGCAATAGACTTTAGCACATCAATTAATACTTGATTCAAATCTGTCATCCTTTGAGTTAAACTTAAAATGGACGTTGCGTTAGCCGTTTCGAAGCTTGTTTGGTTCACATTTAGGCCAATACCAATAATGGAGTTCTCAATCACTTTCCCTTTTACTGTGTTTTGAATTAGAATTCCTCCTATTTTTTTATCGCCAACATAAATATCGTTCGGCCATTTAACTTTAACAGTTTTTGAAACCAACCCTTGAATAATCTCAGCAATACTTATACTAATAATCTGAGTGAGTTGAAACTGGCTTTGAACGGGCAAAAAATCTGGCTTGAGTATAAGCGAAAATGTTAAATTAAGAAAAGGTTCTGACTCCCAATAATTTCCTCTCTGCCCTCTCCCATTTGTTTGATTGTCGGTAATTACAACAGTACCTTCTTCTACCCCATTTGTCAACAAATTGGTGGCAACCTCGTTGGTAGAATGACAGCTTGGCAGATAATGTATGTAATTGTACGTAAAGCCTAGGTTGGCAGGGATTTTATACACTCTTTTTTAGTATTTTTGTAAAAGTGATTCGGGTAAGCCAAAGTTAGTACATGAGTAAAAAAGAAACGCCACTCTCATCTGATAAATTAAGCCAGTTGATTGTTAAGGGAATGCAAGAGAAAAAGGCTTTAGATATTCAGGTGTTAGACTTAAGAAAGGTCAATAATGCAGTTGCTGATTTTTTTGTGATTTGTACAGGAAACTCCGATATGCATATGGCAGGTATTGCCGAATCAATTACAGATGAAGTATATAAGATAACAAAAGAACACCCCTGGCATAAAGAAGGTAGTAACAATAAAAATTGGGTTCTACTCGACTACGTAGATGTTGTGTCTCATATTTTTTCTAATGACTCTAGAATTTTTTATGGCATAGAAGACTTGTGGGCAGATGCCAAAATAACCGAGGTTGAAGAATCAGCCTAAATTTAACTAAATAGAAAACAAACGCATACATGGCGAATAATAAAAAAAAGGGGGGGATCAACCCTAAACTTCCTCAACCCAAACAGAATTATCAGTTATATATAATCATCACGTTAGTGTTGGTAATATCTTCCATTTTCTGGCTAAATAATACCAACACGCTTATTGAAATTTCTGAACGTAGGTTTACAGAAATGGCTTTAAGCCACGATGTAGAAAAGCTAACCTTTGTACGTGGGCAAAACATGGTAGAGGTGCAGCTCAAAAAAGAGGCACTTGCCAATGCAAAGTATAAAACAGAGCTTGATAATAGAGTAACTCTAGGTTCCACCGAAGGTGGGCCACAATATACCTTTAAGGTTCTTTCGGCAGATAAATGGGATGATATTGTAAAGGAGCTGAATAGCAAATTAGGGGAAGATAATAAGCTCGATTATAGCATTGAGGAACGAAGTGATCCTACAGCCATGTTTTTTAATTATGGGTTCCTTTTTCTATTAGTATTCGGTTTTTGGTTTATGATGCGCAGAATGACTGGTCAAGGCGGACCTGGAGGACAAATATTTAATATCGGAAAATCGAAAGCAGCCCTGTTTGATGCAGATAATAAAGTAAAAATCTCTTTCGATGATGTTGCCGGGCTTGAAGAAGCCAAAGAGGAAGTAAAGGAAATTGTTGATTTTTTAAAGAACCCTGCTAAATTCACCACTTTAGGTGGTAAAATACCAAAAGGTGCTTTATTGGTAGGCCCTCCCGGAACAGGAAAAACCTTGTTGGCCAAAGCCGTGGCTGGAGAAGCTGCTGTTCCATTCTTTACACTTTCTGGTTCCGATTTTGTGGAAATGTTTGTAGGTGTTGGTGCTGCAAGAGTTAGAGACTTATTTAAGCAAGCCAAAGAAAAAGCACCTTGTATTGTATTTATAGATGAAATTGATGCCATTGGTCGTTCGAGAGGGAAAGGTCAAATGCCAGGTAGTAACGATGAACGTGAAAACACGCTCAATTCATTATTGGTTGAAATGGATGGTTTTGCCACCGACTCAGGCGTAATCATTTTAGCTGCAACCAACCGGCCAGATGTGCTTGATAATGCATTGCTTCGCCCAGGTAGGTTTGATAGACAAATATCTATTGATAAGCCAGATATTGTAGGTAGAAATCAAATTTTTAAAGTGCATTTAAAACCTTTAAAACTTAGTAAGGAGATTGATTCTAAAAAACTAGCTGCTCAAACTCCTGGGTTTGCAGGTGCCGAAATTGCCAATGTTTGTAACGAAGCAGCTCTTATTGCTGCTCGTAAAGACAAGAAAGCAATTTATATGATTGATTTTCAAGACGCTATCGACCGAGTAATTGGTGGACTGGAAAAAAAGAACAAAATTATTTCACCTGAAGAAAAGAAAATAGTTGCCTACCACGAAGCTGGCCATGCTGTGGCAGGATGGTTTTTAGAACATGCCGACCCATTAGTGAAAGTAAGTATTGTTCCAAGGGGTTTAGCTGCATTAGGATACGCCCAATATTTGCCAAAAGAACAGTTCCTATACCAAACAGATCAATTAATTGATGAAATGTGTATGGCCTTAGGTGGCAGAGCAGCCGAGGAAATAATTTTTGGGAAAATATCCACTGGAGCCCTCAGTGATTTGGAAAGAGTAACCCAAGTTGCATACAGCATTGTTAGTATCTACGGTATGAATGATAAAATTGGCAATGTTTCGTTCTACAGTTCGAAACAACAAGAATATAATTTCAATAAACCATATTCTGAAGCCACTGCCCAAATAATTGATGAGGAGGCAAAGAAGATAATTACAAATGCTTACGCAAGAACACTTGAGTTGCTTAAACATAAAGAAAAAGAACTCGAAATATTAGCCAAAGAACTATTAGAAAAAGAGATTCTTTACCAGGTAGATTTAGAAAGATTGATTGGAAAACGACCTTTTGAACAGCAAACAACTTACGAAGCCTTTATAGAAGATGAAGGTAAGAGAGAAAAAATAGCTGAAGCAAAAGAGGCGCTAGTGAAGAAAGAAGCTGAAGCAAAAAAAGAGGAAGAAGCAAAAGCAGAAGAAAATAAAAATGCTGAACCTTCTGCAAATAAGCTTACAACAGAAGCAGCCGAAGAAAAACCTGCAATATAATAATATATTGATTATCAAACTGAAGGCCATTTGACATTTCAAGTGGCCTTTTTTCATAAAACATTCCAAATCATTAACACAGTTTGATAATCTTGCACTAAATTTCAACTATGACCGAGATTCACATAGATGCAGTGGCTAATAAAAAACTCTACTTTGCTTCTGATTTTCATTTGGGAACTCCTACCTATGATAAAAGCAGGGAAAGAGAAAACAAAATTATTCGGTGGTTAGATTTAGTAAAAGAGGATGCCGCAGCTATTTTTCTATTGGGAGATATTTTTGATTTTTGGTACGAATATAAAAAAGTAGTGCCTAAGGGATTTGCTCGGTTTCAAGGAAAAATTGCGGAGCTAACAGACAGTGGCATTCCCGTAATGTTCTTTACTGGTAACCACGACATGTGGATGAATGATTATTTTTCGCAAGAGCTTGGGGTTATTCTTCATCACGAACCAGCAGCCATTACGATAGGTAAAAATAAACTTTTAGTAGGCCATGGAGATGGCCTCGGCCCAGGTGATACTAAGTACAAAATACTCAAAAGCATATTTAAGAGTAAAACGGCTCGTTGGTTATTTTCTAGGTTGCACCCCAACTTTTCATTAGCACTTGGTCAAGCTTGGTCTAAAAATAGCCGTATTAACAACACTGATTTTGAAGGAGAAAGCCTTAAAGAAAATGAATTTCTATTTCAGTATTGCAAACAAATTGAAGAACAGGAGCACTTTGATTATTACATTTTTGGACACCGACACTTACACTTAGATATGAAAGTAGCTGATTCAAGTAGGTACATAAATTTAGGAGAATGGGTTAACCACGCCAGATATGCTTCTTTACAAGAGGGAAAACTAGAATTAATAGATTTTGAAAAATAGCATCTTTACATATATTCTATTTCTTTTACCTGTTTTTTCAACAGCTCAAAATCAACACAAAGATTCAGTGCTATTTAAACACAGAATCATAGATTACTCAATGGATGCAACAGGTAGCATATTCTTGTCCTTCGAAGGAGGCTCCATTACTAAGTATTCAGCTAAATTAGATTCTCTCATCACCTATTCTCCTCTTAAAATTGGAGATACCAAGCTACTTGAATCGGGAACTGGACTTGTGATTTTTGCATTTTATGATTTCTTTCAAGAATACTTAATTACCGACCGGTTTCTGGCAAGACCCACAAGAACAAAGCTTTCTAATTCCTCGATCGATTATATAGACATTGCCACACAAAGCCAAGATAATAACATTTGGCTTGTTGAAAATTCTACTTTTAGGCTCTTAAAGTATAATGTAATATTGAATCAGATTGAGATAGAAACAGCATTAAATACCATAATAGATAACCCAGATAATGATTTCACCTTTATTAAAGAGTATCAAAATCAAGTTTTTTTAGTTGATAAGAACTCGGGAATTTACGTTTTTGACAACTTGGGAAATTTTTCCAAGTTCATTTCTGCCAAAACAAGTAAATGTACTTTTGAAAAAAATATTATTACCTATTTGGAAGGGGGCATGATGGTAAACTTGGATATTTATTCAAATAGCGAACAGAGATCAGCCATTACTGAAACAGAGGTTTTGGGTATAATGCGTTTCAAATCAAACCTTTATTATGTAAAAGATAAGTCATTGATTTGGCAATACTAGGAACGGGATTATCAATATAATTCAATTAAAGCTATGAGTAGAATAGCTTAACTCCTATATTTGATACTAGTTCTGATTGATTTAAAAACTCCCCTTATGTTTTATTTGTGAAATAGAGGGGAGTTTTTTAATGTCAAATAGTTTTTGGACAAAAAAAGAAACGCCTCGGTCAAGGCGTTTCAAGGTCAAAAACTCAAAATAAATTAGGTTGTCTCCACAACCTAAAATAACAACAGCACTAATATACAGAATGGATTTGAGAGTTTTAACAATTTTTAACAAAATCCATTAAAAAAACGAACGATTTTATTGCATCGAACAAAAAACTGTCCGATTTCGTTACACTTTCATAACTTACTAAGTTAATTATCGCTTCATTTGTACTCTAATGCCAAATCTATTTATTGGCATAGTTTTAACTAGACATAAAGTTATTTTAAGCCTGTGGAAAATAATTTAGGAAAAATATTGATCATCGATGACGATGAAGATGTGCTATTAGCAGCAAAGTTGCTGCTTAAAAAACACGCTCAACAAGTAATTATTGAGAAAAACCCGAAGAAGATACCTTTCTTGCTAAATAATGACACGTATGATGTGATCTTGCTTGATATGAATTTTAGCAAAGACACCACAAGTGGCAAAGAAGGATTTTATTGGCTAAACGAAATAAAAGAACGCGACCCACGAGCCGTAGTTATTCTTATAACAGCTTTTGGTGATGTAGAAATGGCTGTAAAAGCACTCAAAGAAGGGGCAACAGATTTTGTACTTAAGCCTTGGCAAAACGATAAATTATTAGCTACTCTAAATACTGCTGTAAAACTTAAACGATCGTATAATGAGGTTGATAAGCTAAGAAAAGCTAAAAAGCAGCTTGAAGAAGATATTAACCAACCTTTTAGAGATATTATCGGGAGTAGCCCAGCAATGCAGCATATATATAAGCTGGTTGATAAAGTTGCAGGAACCGATGCAAACGTAATTATTCTAGGAGAAAACGGAACTGGCAAAGAACTTATTGCAAGAGCCATACACCAAAAATCGTTGCGAGCAGATAATGTGTATGTGGGTGTTGATATGGGAGCCATTACTGAAACTCTATTTGAGAGTGAATTGTTCGGGCATAAAAAAGGAGCCTTTACAGATGCACACTCTGACCGAGTAGGACGTTTTGAATCAGCCAATGGAGGCACCTTATTCTTAGACGAAATAGGAAATTTAAGTTTGCCATTGCAATCAAAGCTATTAGCAGCCTTACAAAATAGGGAAATAACAAAACTTGGCGATAACACACCTAAGCCAATAGACATTCGATTAATTTGCGCTACCAATATGCCTCTTTTGGAAATGGTAGAGAAAAACGAGTTTCGCCAAGATTTACTGTACCGAATAAATACAGTAGAAATAATTTTACCTCCACTTAGAGCCAGAACTGAAGACATACCTCTGCTAGCCACTCATTTTATAGATATGTATGCCAAAAAATACAGAAAAGAAGTGAGGGGCATTCAAGAAGGAGCTATAGAGAAATTGCAGAAATATGGATGGCCAGGCAATGTTAGGGAGTTACAACATGCCATTGAAAGAGCAATTATAATGTCAGAAGAAGATGAGTTAACTTCCATGGATTTCTTCTTTTTAAGTGGCACATCTTCTAGCTCTACAGCAAATGATAGTTTTAATTTAGAAGAAGTTGAGCGCTCTGTAATCGAAAAAGTATTAGAAAGACATAATGGCAACATTTCCAAAGCAGCCAAAGAACTGGGTCTCACACGCGCTTCGCTTTATCGAAGACTTGAGAAGTACGGTCTTTAGCACTTATGATAAAACGATATTAATTCGGTTAGGAGGAATCTTATTTACTATGTTCCTGCTGGTAGGCATGTGGTTAAACAACTCGTTAGCAATTACCATTTTCTTATTTGTTGTCCTTTTGGTCGTTCAGGTAATAAGTTTGGTTAAATACTTACACGAACCCAATGCCGATGTTAAGGAAATTTTAAATTCCATTAGCAAACAAAATTACTCTCCTGAGGATGAAATAAATTTTTCCAATGCCACTGCTAGTCAGTTACACAGCTCTATAAATCAATTACTCAAACGCCATAAGGAACAATCATCAAATAAAAGTGAAGAGTCCTTGTTCTTCAAAAATATAGTTCAGCATGCCGGAATAGGTTTAATTGCTATTGATGAGGAAGGTAAAGTTGAAGTGATGAATAATGCAGCTAAAAAGCTGCTTCAGGTGTATGACATTAAGTATATAACTGAGTTGCAAAGCTTAAGTGAAGAGCTTGTTGATATGTTCTTTAAACTTAAAACAGGTGGCCGAGATTTAGCTAAGTTAAACATAGACGGGGAGTTGGTGCAATTATCTGTATATGCCATTGAGCTTGTGCTTAAAAAGAAAGCATATAAAATGATAACTATCCAGAATATCAATTCTGAATTGGAGGAGATGGAAATGACGGCTTGGCAAAACCTTGTAAGAGTGCTAACCCATGAAATTATGAACTCGGTTACACCAATTTCATCGTTGGCTGGTACGGTTGAAAGCAATCTAAAATCGTTAGGTGAACAAGATGCAACTTTAACATTAGATGCTGAAGACAAGGAAGACCTTTTATTGGCTATTCATACTATACAACGAAGAAGCGAAGGCCTTATTCATTTTGTTAGAGATTTTAGAAACCTAACCCATATTCCACAACCAAAATTTGAAAAACTAAAGGTTAAGGGTGTTTTAGATGAAATAAATGTGTTGCTAGCCAAAGATATTTTAGATAATAAAATTGCATTTACTACATCAGTTGAATCTGATGAGTTATATATAGATGCCGACAAGGCCCTCATAGAACAAGTAATTATTAATCTTATTAAAAATGCCATCCAAGCCTTTGATGAAGAAACCAATAGGTTAATTGAGGTGAACGCATTTAAAGATGACAAAAACCGTGTGTCTATTATCGTAAAAGACAACGGTTCGGGTATTGATGAAGAAGCCTTATCTAGAATTTTTATTCCTTTTTTTACTACCAAAAAATCGGGTTCAGGCATTGGGTTAAGTTTATCGAGGCAAATAATGAGAAAGCATAAGGGTAGCTTAACGGTAACCACTCAAGTGGATGAGGGAACAGAATTTACGATGAGATTTTGATTTTGAACACTAAATACTATTGCTTTGTATAAACATTTACTTCTTTTGGTATGGAAGAAATATCCGAAAAAATAACTCAAATTTTGGTGGACAAGTTAGGAATAGCTGAAACCGAAATTACTCCCGATGCAAACTTGGTAAAAGATTTGGGCATCGATTCCCTCGACTATGCTGAATTAGTTATGGAGTTTGAACAAGCATTTGATATCCGAATCCCTGACGATGATGCCGAACAAATAGATACTATTGAGTCTGCCATTAACTACATTCACAAAAAAGTGAGCAGCAACTAACTTTTTTCGTGAAAATTATAAAGCCTTGTAGTAGTAGCTATAAAGTTAGTATTGAATGGCTTTAACTTGCCATCTTCTTCTAAATGCCAAGCATTAGTCTCATTACTCCAAATAACACGAAATTTATTCTCTCCATTACTCAAAAGCACATCTCCATCATAAATTTCTTTGCCAAGTTTATCTAAGTGTCCGGTAAACTGCAAAATAATATGATTTTGCAGTATCAGTTCCCCCTTAATGAGCTCTACCTTACCTAAGCGTTTAAGTATCTTATTTTGAGTATCCCAAGCTATAAATTTTAGTTTTCGGGGCATTTATCCAAAATACATAATGATGTTGTGCTAACAAAGTAAAATGAAATTACTTAGAAGGGTCTGCTGAAAAAGTCCTAGGTAAGTTAGATACAAACGGGCAAAGCGAAGATGTATATTAATACTTCGAGCTGAAGCCTGTGAAGTAGATGACTTGCCTAGGGCTAACTCATTTTTAAAGAAAATGTAATTTTCTTTAAAAACCTAGTGCAAGGTTTTTTACACAATCTGTTCAAAACCCTTGCACTTAAAGAGTCAAGAACAGACATAACTTTCAAATTGTTAGACAATTGAGTGTTTTTCAGCAGACCCTTAAGCCCAATAGCTAACATTATAAGAAAAATTAAACTTGCAGAATCTTTGAGAAGTGCAAACGTACAGCATGCTTTTCTTTTTTATAAAAACAAAAGCCTTTCTACAAGAGTACTATGCAGAAAGGCTTTCTTTCAAACCCAAACTTATGATTACACCCTATTTCTTATTATGTTGTTTATCAAACTCTTCAAAGTATTTTAATTTTAAAGAATCCATTTCTTTAAACATTTGTTGGAACTGCTTTTGGTTTAGCTCAAATCTTTTTTGAAAATAGTTATTATTAAAAAAATCATGATTCATTAGTGTATCATTGAAAAAAAATGGATCAAAAGGTCTATTAAACCAGTCGGAATAATGCTTATTCATAAATGGCTCAAACCCACCATATAAACTATCCAACAAAATGCTGTCTCCGCCCCAATTTGAATAGTACTCAACATAACTTGAATCGTACTTTATTAAATTACCATCCTCATCGTACTCTTTATTAACCTTAATATCAACCTGGGGTTGGTTCTCATTAGTTTTTTCTAAAGGTGCTTTTGAAATTCCACCTTTTTCTGTTTGAGTTGACTGAGCATTGCAAGACACCAATATTGCACCTGCAAATAATAAAATTAAACTACGTTTCATAATAACCTCCTTTTATTATATTTTAAATAACTTATACCTGAAGTTAAGCAAAATAAATGCCTCACTATAGCTAATATGACAGATTGACATTGCTATTTTGAGTTAAAAGGAGCACATACGTACTCCTTTTAACAACTCAACACAACTTTTACTTTTTTGCCAATAGCTGAGCACTTTCAACCAATCGCAAAAATTCACGTCTATACCCAAATTCGTCTTCTCCCTTTGATTCATTGGCAAGCTTAATCACTTGCTCATAGGAATTGGTATTTATGTATTCAGAGCCTCTTAATATCATACCAAACTCAGCGATGGCTGCCGACCATTTAAAATTATTAGAACTGTACTTCCAATTTTTATTAGAGGCTTTAACCGTTTTGGCTACTAACTTGCTTTTGTTACCATCAGGTTCCTTGTATCTGATTTTAACTGTCATCATTTCTCCTTTAAAATCTGATTTAGCTGTTTTGGGTGCTGATTGATATTTTAAAGGATCGACACTTCCTTGATTAAAGTCAACACCAACCGGAACAATTTCATATAAAGCAGTAACTGTATGACCTGAGCCAAGCTCGCCTGCATCCTTGGTGTCGTCATTAAAATCCTCTTTATTCAATAGTCTGTTTTCATACCCAATCAATCTATAGCTCTGCACAAGTTCAGGATTAAACTCCACCTGTATTTTTACATCTTTGGCAATGGTAAATAAGGTTCCGCCAAATTCATTTACTAACACTTTTTTGGCTTCTAAAATATTGTCGATATAGGCATAGTTTCCGTTTCCTTTATCCGCCAGTGTTTCCATTTTAGAATCTTTATAATTGCCCATTCCAAACCCAAGTACCGTTAAAAACACACCGCTTTCACGTTCCTTTTCTATTAATCGCTCCATTTCGGCATTGCTGGATGCACCAATATTAAAATCGCCATCTGTAGCAATAATTATCCGATTATTGCCCCCTTTAATAAATTGTTCACGAGCAGTAGCATAAGCCAGTTTTATTCCTGCTCCGCCTGCAGTTGAACCACCAGCCTCCAGTCTGTCAAGAGCAGCTATAATCGCTCCTTTATTTTCTCCACTGGTTGGCGGAAGCACCAAGCCTGCGGCACCTGCATATACTACAATAGATACTTTATCCCCTTCTCTTAATTCATTAACTAATAATTTTAGTGCTGATTTTAATAAGGGTAATTTATTGGAGTTGCTCATAGAACCTGACACATCTAATAGAAAAACCAAATTTGAATTTGGCAAATTATCCATAGCCAGTTTTTTGCCTTGAATACCAATATGCACTAATTGATGCGTTTGATTCCAAGGTGCAGTAGCCACTTCTGTGGTTACTGAAAAAGCTTCCTCTCCTTTTGGATTATCATAATCGTAATTAAAATAATTAATCAGCTCCTCAATTCTCACAGCATCTTTGGGGGGTGTTTGGCCATTCATTAAAAACCTGCGCATATTACTATAAGAAGCAGCATCCACATCAATAGAAAAAGTAGAAAGAGGATCGTTTAACGGGTTCTTATATCCATTTTCGTGAATAGTGGCATATTCTTCCGTATTCCAATTTGGATAACTCTCGCTTGCTCCCGTTACAGTGCCATACGCTCTTCTTTTCGTCATCGATTTATGAACAGAAGGAGCTATTACAACTTCCATCAATTCCATATCTTCTTCGGCTACTTCATCTTCAAGAATTATAAAAGCAAGCTTAACTTTAATAAAGGATTGATTTCCAACTTTTACCCTTTTACTTACATAAGGTTTTAACTCAATTAATAGTGTGTTATTTGATAAAGCTTCAATTATAAACTCTCCTTTTGTATTGGTAAATACATAATTGGATGTTCCCACAACAGATACTTTGGCACCTGCTAAAGGTGTTTTTGCCATGGCATCCTCTACAATTCCTTTAATAGTTTTAGCCGATAACGTACTTGTAATGGCTAATAACAATACTAAAAACAATGATTTCTTTAACTTTTTCATATCTATACATTTGTTGTTGTACCATAATGATGCAAGTGGTAATAGATTTCCATAAATAAATTTCATTTTTGCACCAGTTGCAAATGAATATACCAGGAAAAATATCTTCTTTAAGCGATCAGGAGCTTATGGAGCGCTATAAAAAAAAGCGTGACCAAAAATATTTTGCCGAGCTTTTTACCCGATACTCTCACCTAATTATGGGTGTTTGCATGAAATATTTAAAGAATACAGAGGCCTCTAAAGACGGGGTAATGAATTTATACGAATCAATTTCTGATAAACTGGTTACAAATAAAATTGAAAATTTTGGTGGATGGATTTATGTAGTTACTAAAAACTACTGCCTGGGTGAGTTAAGAAAACAAGCAAAAGAGGGTGTAGTAGAAAATAGTTTAACGGAGTCTATGGAATTTGAGCTTCAGCCGCATCATACCAACGACTATAGTTTAGAACAACAAATACTAGCCTTAGAAAAGTGCATTGAAATGCTTAATAAAGAACAGGCAAAATGTGTAAGCTTGTTTTATTTCAAAAAGAAAAGTTATAAAGAAGTAACTAACTTAACCGGATTCAACTTAAACAAGGTAAAAAGCAATATTCAGAACGGAAAACGAAATTTAAAAAAATGTATAGAAGCAAGTATTGAAAAAGAATAGCAACCATATTAATATACAAAAACATTTAACTCAAACCGAACTGCTTGATTATACCCATGGAGTTTTGGGTAATGAAGAAATGTATCGGTTGGAATTGCATTTAAACGAATGTGAACTTTGTTGCGATGCACTTGAAGGAACTTCATTGGTTAAAAACCCCAAGGAAGTTTTAGAAGCTATTAATACTGAAATCCTCCCCAATAAAAAGAATGTATTTATTCCAAATTATATGGCCATAGCAGCCAGTATTGCTCTAATAGCCATTTTTAGTTTGTCTTATTGGTTGATAACCAAACCAACTAAAACAGATACTATAGCCCTTAATTCACCAACTGAAGTTAAGGAAGATAAACCCATATCAAGTACT
>Ga0256834_1000632_pt1 | contig 25000 bp, 18 predicted proteins | sample 4281140metaG_FD_190536 | JGI IMG/M metagenome (GOLD analysis project Ga0256834, IMG submission 190536) | Hydrothermal vent microbial communities from East Pacific Rise, Pacific Ocean - 4281-140 | ecosystem: Environmental > Aquatic > Marine > Hydrothermal vents | place: Pacific Ocean: East...
CCGATGAGCAGCCATTCTTGCGTGCAAGCATTAATGGTAGTGCGCTCTGCTTGGTGTGTCATAACAAGTAATTAGCTAATTTAGCGTTATTTGTAAAATGGGGGAGAGGTGTAATGCCTCTCCCCTTTTTTTGTGCATTATTTGTTGTAAAGATAGTTACTTACTCTTTGTGAAGGTATCCCTAATTGAGGCTAGGATAGGGTAGTGGTATATTCAACTCTCTATGGCTCTTACTATATCTATTGTTTTATGAGCTTGTTCCGTGGTTGAGCTATTGCCTTAGGTAATGCCTTTCAAGACAATGCGGACTATATAATTAACAGCCGCTGAAAAAAGGGATGAATTGGATACTTAGGATGGGTTTCTAGAATAGGTGGTCTAGATATTATGATAAAGAGACTCATATGCGCAGTTCTGGTGGCTTATTGATGTACTTTACAAGCCTGAATCTAGTTGCTTCAAATCGGTGGGCAGGAGGTTGTGTTGTAAAGCAGGAGAGGGGAGGATCCACCGCCTATAAAGCAATCGTTGCCTATGGAGTGACTTTAGTTATCGTCATAGTCGCTTTATTCCCGGCTGATGCTAATGCAGCTTTCGTTAGAGAGTATACCAAAGGTCGCTTCTCCTTCTCTGGTTCGGTTGGTTTTAAATATACCGAGCGGGATAGAAAGACATCCTCAAATACGATCCGCACAACGGGTGTTAGGGAGGTCATAGATACAACAGTAAAAGGGTTTGTGTGGGATCCTCGCTTCATGGTCTTTAAAGCAGGTTTTGCCTTTAGACATGAGACGAACAAGACAGAAGGTGGCGGAGAGTCAACGCCTACATCATACCAATATACGCTTTTTACAACATGGTTACCTAAGCGTAGAAATCCTTTTGTCCTACATGCGCACCATATCATTACGGAGGTTAAGTCGGATAACGCACCTACCCAGGAGATCGTGACGGATAGCTTTGGTATGAGGTGGAATATGAACCGACGCACTCTAGGGAGTCTCAGTTTCGCCTATGACACGAGGATGGCTAAATCATTTGGCGGCAGTACAAAGAGAGACCAGGTAGATCACACCTTTAAGGTGGATGGAGCGCGTAAGTTTAAAAAAAGGCGTAGTAAAGTGGGTTCAGATGTTAACTATAGCTACACATATGAGCTGAAGAAGAATAGGGAGAGTGATCGTGAAACATCTGAGCATCGTTTCAATGTGACAGATAAAACAACTTTTAGCCCAAAGACGGAGCTATCAGCTGATGCCACTTACTATTATAAGGAAGGAAGTGGTGCCTCAGAGTTCGCTGTGCAATCACTGCGAGCGGGATCTCGCCTCTCTATGAACGTATCAGAGAGATTAGGTGTTAGTTATGGGCTCGGCATGGGGGCGGGTGTAACGGATGCCTCTAATAGCCAATCTGCAAGTGCCTCTGCCGGTTTAAGTTATCTAATATCAGAACGTTGGCATACCAATGCTTCACTCTCTCTGTCGGGTAATAGGACAACAGCAGGAGGTGGTGAGGATCGTGTATCTTTATCAGCGAATGGTGGCGTATCCTATCGGCAGCAGTGGGGTATTTATAATCTCACCTCAAACTATGGTATTTCACTGGGTAGCAAGATTGGTACTAATGAGAGAAGCATGGGGCATAATTTTGGTATTGGTTTGAGTCAAAGTAACTCCATATTATGGTCCGACAATATCTCTTACTCTTTATCTTATACAGAGAGTGTAAACAGTATAGCTACAAGCCATGGTTTAACCTATGGTGTGAGAAGCCAAGTCTCTCTACGTGACAAACTCTACTTTACAGCGGGATATAAGTATCTAACAGAAGAAGACTCCTCTTTTGGTGAGACTGTTGATAGGGAGGCTAGCTCCGGAAGGGCTGAATTAGGCTGGACACACAAGTATTCATTTAATACCTCGCTAAATGCTTCTAGCAGTTATCAAGAGAATAATAGAGACGCCTCTGATATTGAATCTAGTGATAATCAGACAACGGCCAGTTCAGTTGCTTTTCGAACATCAAATTTTTTAGGTATGAGAAATGTTCGTTTTACCTCAAGAATAAGGTATCGCCAGTCTCTTGGTAAGCAGAGAGCTAATAGTACAAAAACAACATCCGATGCAAATTTTGATTATACGCTTGGTAGATGGATTACATCGCTTAAATTGGAGCACTCCACTGGTGAGACTGGCTTGGTAACCTTTGAAAACAGATCTCTTACATTTAATATAAAAAGAATATTTGGCTTTAGGTTTTAAATTAGGGTGATTTTAGTCAATCTGAAGGAAGTTACAGCTAGTTTATAGGCTATATTTTGGTTGGTAATCATCAGTATGTGCTTAGTCCGCACACTTCTATTGCGAATATTAGGTGTATTGCACATGTTGTTAAGGTTTTGTAGCTCTCTTCTACTGCTCTATATCAGTATGGCCGGTATTGCCTACTCTTCAGGTTGGCTTGGGTTAAATTCAACGGCTGATCATAAGTCGCGTGCGCCCTCAAAAATCGCAGTGGTGCCTAGTATTAAATGGCAGTCAGAGATTGAGCGTGATGCCGTTTTTGCCTCCCCTGTTATTGCATCTGGTTTGGTTTTTATTGTGGCGCATGATGCAAAAATTCAAGCTTTAGATATAAAAAATGGCTTATTGAAGTGGGAGGCCACTTTAGGTGCTGCAATCTCTGCAACTCCAGCGGTTGGAGGGAATACTCTTATCGTTGCGGGGAAGGATGGTATTGTCGCTGCATTCGATGTTATGAGTGGTAAGAGGCTTTGGACGGTGAAGACGGGGGGAATGATTCTCTCCTCCCCCGTTATTGTAGATGGCGTTGTCTTTTTTGGCTCCAAAGATCTTTTTCTTTATGCCCTAAACCTAAAAAGTGGTGAATTAATTTGGCGCTATCAAACTGAGGATTACAAGTATGGTGGCATCTATGCATCGCCAGCTGTTGATGACCAGCATATCTATTTTGGCACTAAAAATGGCGTGTTGTATGCCCTGAACAGAACAGATGGCAAACTCTCTTGGAAGAGCTCTGTTGGTTCGGCGGTTTATGGTGCCGCTATGCTTGATAAAGAGCATCTTTATCTTGGTGCATATGATCGAAACATCTACGCTATTCAATCAGATACTGGAGAGATTGATTGGGCCACCAAGCTAGATGATTGGCCTCAAGGCTCGCCTGTTCTGGTTGATGGTGTGCTGACTGTTGTTACTCGGCGCGGCACGCTTTATAGTCTGGATAAAAAGTGGGGAAAAATCCTGTGGCAACAATCATTGAATGAGGGGGTTCGTCACGGTTTGAGTGTTGATGCAAATGGTGTAGGTATTATGGGAACCCTCATGGGGCGTTTGATTGGCATTGACCTAAAAAGCCATAAAATTCTTTGGGAAGAGTATATGAATGGCCCTATTTGGTCGCAGGCGGCAATTATTGATGGAGAGATTGTTGTTGTCACTCAAGATGGTGGCGTAACGCTACTCCACTGAATATATTGGCAACAAGCTTACAGCCCTAAAGCTGTTCTATCCCATTGAAAATGATTTTCATCCAAATTCCATGACCAGAATACCTTGGTCACCTTCCCGCCAATTAAGCTGCTGTTGATGACACCAAGTACGCGGCTGTCTAATCCTGCGCTCCGATTATCGGCCAGGATGAAAACCTTGCCTTCAGGCACGGTTATTGTGGCCATATCTGAGGCGCTGCTACCAAAGGTTGTTGGTTGGAAGCGATTGTTGAAGCCGATGTAAGGCTCATTTAGCAGTTGCTCATTGATGTATATTTCCTGATCTTTTATCTCAACACGGTCACCAGCGACGGCGATCACACGACGAACAAGTTGACTATCCATCACTTTGGTTAAACCCGATGCTTTCTCTGCTTGGGAGAAATTGATGATGGCTATGTCACCTTTATTGGGTGTATCTAACCGGTTAATAAGTAAAATATCATGGCTAAGAATGGTTGGTGACATACTGTCATTGTTGGCGTAGTAGGCTCTAACAACGTGCTTTCCTACCAAAAAATCCATCATAGGGTTAACGGTGGCCATCAAAAAAAGTGTTACGCCGATATAGATCCAGCCTTGATTGAACCACTTGAGATGGTAATTTTTATCTTGTTTAGCTGCGCAGACCCAGGCGTCCAATGCGATAAGGGTGGCACTGACAAAAGGGATGGCGAGAAAAAATATACTGATGCCGCTATCAATCGACATAAAGGCGATAGCAGAGAGCCATGAAATGATGATGAGGAGTATGTAAAAGACAATACCGCGTACAATGAAGCCAGCATAGTGTTGGCCAAGCCCAGGGAATATTGAGATGAGTAGCGCTAAAATAGGGCTACGAGGTTTTACCTCTCCAATCTCATTTATTTCATCAGCTTTAGTGCGTAAAGAGTTCAGCATTGTTGTTCTATCTCAGTATTGTTTGGGTGGTCATAGTTGCATAGTTGGTGACTTGATTCATCACTACGCTCCCCTCCTAACTCTGTGGGGGCGCTAAATTGTACAGTAAAAAATCGCTTGGTAGATTGACATTGTGCTCTACATCTATCCAAAATTTAATAGTCTTCTATCGATATAGACGGATATTAAATGGCATGGCATGCAAGACATAGAGCCTCTTTTGGAAGCCTTAGAAGACTATCTGTTTGGGTGTGTGAATCGTGACAAGTGGTGCAGCTTATAAGGCCATCAATGAGTGGTAATTTGTTGGTTTGGTCAGCTCCTGGTTCTAAGCCTAGAGCGTGGTCTCTGTGGCTATTTTTATCATCATGGCAGCTTAGGCAAAGTTCTAATGGTGGTAGGAGAAGTGCTGTATTTGCCTCATTTTTGCTTGGGGAGCTGGAGAGATGACAGTTAATACATGCCTCATGCCCCTTCTCTTCTGCGACAAGTGAGCCAGAAAAAAATGCACAGGAGCAGAGGGTGAAAATGGTTATTAATCTATGAAAAAAAGGCATCTTCTCTCCTAAGATAAATCAATGGATACAAAGCGAGCTATTTACCCGACAAATTTACCGCTTCTTAGTCGTTGTGCTTCCATGAACTCTAGCTCTCGTGAACCTGAAACAACGATATCGTGGTCTGGGACAAAGTCTAAATTAGGGTCGAGCCTTTCATATGATACGGCGTTTAGGATCACCTTCATCGCGTTTAAGCGTGCTTGGTGCTTATCATTTGAACGGATGATGACCCAAGGTGCATGTGTGGTATTGGTGTTTTTCAACATCTCATATTTCTGATTGGTAAAATCATCCCAGCGATCTTGAGCTTGTAGGTCAACTTCGCTCAATTTCCATTGACGCAAAGGGTCAGTCTTGCGGCGTTCAAAACGGCGGGCTTGCTCCTCCTGAGTGACGCTAAAATAGAGCTTGACGAGTAGTGTGCCGTGGCGGATTAAATCTCGTTCAAAACCACTCACCCCTGTCATAAAATTGTCATACTCTTCATCACTACAGAAGTTAAAAACACGTTCGACAATGGCGCGGTTGTACCAGCTGCGATCAAATAGTACTACCTCCCCACCCTTAGGGAATTGTGCAACATATTTTTGGAAAAACCATTGGGACTTTTGTGTTTCAGTTGGCTTACCAAGAGCCACTACTCGGTAGTGTTTCTCATTCATATAGCGAGTGACTCGGCGAATGGTTCCACCTTTTCCCGCTGCGTCACGCCCCTCAAATAGGATGATCATGCGTGTTTTAGTTTGTTCAAGATATTGCTGAAGTTTGATCAGCTCAGCTTGATAGGGCTTTAGTGAGGTTTCGCGTCGATGGCGTTTAATCGCTTTGCGGTTCTCCTCTTTTAAGTTATTGCACTCCGCCATAAGGTCCTGGAATTCAGCAATAAAATCAGAGGTTTTTATATTGGTGTCATCAATATTAAGAAACTCAGGGTTTTTTAGTTGAGTCATGTTATAGCCTCTATAAAGTGGAGATATCTCTATATTATACGCCTTGAATAGTGCCTGTATGGCTAATTTATAGCTTTTAGTTAAGCCAGATCAATAACGGTAGGCAGACTCGATATGATCTCTGGTGATAATGCCATATACATGTGAAATCCCGGGGGCTGTGGAGTGCTCAACATAGATAGTTTCAGCACCACTATTCTCTAGCTTATCGAGAGCCTCTTGCAGTGTTGCCTGAAGGTGGATAGAGGTTACCTGAGATCGTCTGGCGGGGATCTCCATTAGGTCTATTTCAGACTCTTCACTCTCCTGAAGATAGCGAGCCAGATCAATGGCAGGCATTACAGCAACAGGTGAGCCATCTTTTGTGATTAGCAACCACTCAGGTGCCTGGGAGAGAAGTTTTTCTGCTTTTTCACGCCCTGTGATGTGACCTAAGCGGTGGAAATTTCGATCCATAGTTGAAGCGACACCGACCTTTCTCAATGCCTGCATAATGGGGTCTGCGCGAAAATCTAGACCACTCGCTTTTAAGATGCCGAGGAAGAGTGACCCCTTGCCAAAAAGCTCACTACTGGTTAGCCCAGCGATAGCGATTACCAGCATGCCTGGCATGACGACTTGAGGGTTTTGTGTTAGCTCAAGAATAGCGGTGAGTGCCGCGAGAGGTGCTTGTAGGCTGGCCCCCATTGTTGCACCCATGCCGAGCAGGGCGTAGAAACCGATATTTGAGCTGAATCCGGGGTAAAACTGGTCTGCCAAAATGGCTATTAGGCTGCCGATAGAGGCACCAATGACCAGAGTCGGGCCGATGGCGCCACCAGGGATGCCCAAGCCGATACTGAAAGCAGTAGCTAATATCTTAAAAAAGATGATGGATAACAGTAGGCCAAGCCCTAGCTCGCCCAGTAGAGCGCTATTAACGGTATCGTATCCAAGGCCCATCACCTCGGGTGCGGCCAAACTGCAAAGTGCAACTAAAAAACCGGCTAGTGTTGTTCGTTGCCAGAAGACCATGTGTCGGCTGCGTAGTGTTAGTTGTTGGAGCATGTGGTTGTAGAGTGCAGCAATGGAGCCAATGGCTACTCCTAAAATTAGTAGCAGTGGCAGCTCTTTTAGAGAGCCAAGTTGCAACTCAGGCAGAGTAAAGGCAGGCGCAGAGCCAAAGAGCAGAATAGAGAGAGCATTGGCACTGACCGCGGCTAATATCACTGGCATAAAGCTGGCCAGAGTGTACTCCATCATCACCACCTCGAGAGCAAATATGACGCCAGCCAGTGGTGTGTTAAAAGAGGCGGCAATACCGGCTGCTGTGCCGCAGCCAACCAAGGTTCGAATGGCATTGTTGGGTAGTTTGAGTGCTTGTCCAACTAGGCTGCTACTGGCAGCCCCCAGAAAGACATTTGGCCCCTCACGACCGACTGAGTGGCCGCTGATAATAGCAACTGCACCACCAAAAAATTGCAGTAGAAGGCCGCGTAAAGAGAGATAACCCTGGTGGTAGTTAAGGCGCTCTAGTACGTGGGAGACACCTAGAGTGAAGAGCCCTTTGGCCTGGAGTTGGAAGATGATGCCAATTAGCAAACCACCGATAATCGGTAGTACAAAACGCAATGCCAATGGCAGATCTTCATAATTTTCAGATAACCCACCCGGTAGAAAGCTGGCTTGAGTCCCTTCAACCAGTAGTCTAAAGGCGATGATTACACCGCCAGCGACAAGCCCTGTCAGTAGGCCGATAAGAGAGAGAGGCAGCAGGCCATCGGCACGAGACAAGCGCAACCGAATCTCATGGGTTAAATGGCCTATCCAGCTGTGGCGTGCTTTTTTGTGGCTCATCTGCCTGTCGGTGATTGAGTGGCTGGCACACTATTTGTGCCAGCCAGTGGTTAGTTGTGGTTGTTGGCCCTGCTGTATTTGATTATAGAAGCACCTGTTCGATGCCGCCCTGCTTTAGGTCGTTGATGAACTTTTTCTGCCACCCTTCGCCCATTTGATGGCGAATTATCTCGACAACAAGATATTCAGGTGTCAGCCCCGTATCATCGCTGTAACGGCTTAACCCTTGCTGACAAGCGGGGCAGGTGGTGACCAGCTTAGTGTCTGCTTTGCCGCCCAGCTCCTCCAGCCCTTTTTGTAGCTCCTCAGATTTGCGGAAGCGTATCTGACGAGAGATATCGGGGCGTGAGGTGGCTAAGGTACCCGCTTCACCACAGCAGCGGTCAGATAATACTACCTTGCTGTTGGTTAACTTGGTTGCCACTTTGATTGGATCGTAGCTCTTCATCGGTGAGTGGCAGGGGTCGTGGAATAGATAGTTGTCACTGCTCTCAATTTTAACACCCTTCTCCATTAGATACTCATGGATATCGAGCAGCCGTGAGCCAGGGAATATCTTATCAAAGGCATACTGTTGAAGCTGATCCATGCAGGTGCCGCAGGAGACCACCACAGTTTTAATATCCATATAGTTGAGTGTGTTGGCGATTCGATGGAATAGCACGCGATTTTCAGTGGTGATCTTATGGCCAAGCTCAGCCTGTCCGCTTGCTGTCTGTGGATAGCCGCAGCAGAGATAGCTGGGCGGTAGTACCACTTGTGCACCACTCCGATAGAGGGTGGCGATAGTAGCTAGTGAGGCATCACTAAAGAGGCGCTCAGAGCCGCAGCCAGGGAAATAGAAGAGCGCTTCAGCGTCATCATTTAGCTGTGTAGGGTCACGCAAAATTGGAATAAAGGTTTTATCTTCTAGCCCGAGAGCAGCCCGCATGGTCTGCTTTGGTAGGGCCACGCGCAGTGGGCGGCGTACGCTATCAATGAGCTGCTCTTTCAGCTGAGTATTGCCGCTGGTGATCTTTGGTAACTCATTTTTTGGCCCGAGTAGCCCTAAGTAGCGTGCTATATCGTGGCCAGTAGTGATCGCTTTATAGCCCCACTCGACCACCCCCTTTCGCATAATGTTAATCTTGCGAGGGTCGGAGCTATTGAGGAATGACATCGCCACATTTGCAGCGATATTGCTGCGTTTCTGCTTATGTTTGGTCAGAATTCGCCGCATGCGAATGGTGACATCACCAAAATCGATATTGACGGGGCAAGGGTTAATGCATTTATGGCAGATGGTGCAGTGGTCAGCCACATCATTCATCTCATCAAAATGGCGAATTGAGAGGCCGCGACGAGTCTGTTCCTCATAGAGAAACGCCTCAATGATTAAGCTGGTGCCAAGCACCTTATTGCGAGGTGAGTAGAGCAAATTGGCGCGAGGCATGTGGGTTTGGCAGACTGGTTTACACTTGCTACAACGCAGACAGTGGCGTATATCATCATTGAGTGCGCCCAACTCGCTCTCTTCCAGAATGATCGCCTCCTGCTCTACCAAACGTAGTGATGGGGTATAGGCGTTGTGTAGGCCAGAGCCGGCCAGGAGTTTACCGCGGTTGAAGTGCCCTTTGGGATCAATTTTCTCTTTATAACGTGCGAAGCTCTCACGTTTTTCAGCATTGAGGAAATGGATTTTGGTGATGCCAATGCCGTGTTCACCGGAGATAACGCCACCTAGTGAGAGGGCGAGTTCCATTACCCGCTCTACCACTTGGTCTGCCGCTTTTAGCATTTGGTAGTTTTGTGAGTGAACAGGGATATTGGTGTGTACATTGCCGTCGCCAGCGTGCATGTGCAGGGCGATAAAGAGACGAGACTCACGGGTGATTGTGTGGATCTCATCCAGTCTGTCGCGCAGAGGTTTCATCTCTTCGCCAGAGAAGATCTCACCCAGTGGAGCAGCGACCTCTTTGCGATATGAGATGACCAAGTCATGGCGCAGTAATAGGTCAAGCAGCGTGTCGCCCTTTTTTAGCAAACGCTGTTCTGCTGCAGAGAGCTGTTTACGGTGGCTGTCGGCGCTGCTCTCAAGGTTGTCGAGAATTGTCTGCCAGCGGCTAGTCGCTTGCTGCAAGGTATCGTTGGCTGCCTGCTGCTTATTTTGCAAAATGGCCACTCCCTCATGACTCTTTTCATAGTCATGGTTGGGCAGCATAGTGACTAAATTGGTGTCGAGGTAGTGTTGAGTCTCTGCGGCAATATCGATCTTATTACTGATTGACAGCTCAATATTGATCTTCTCAATCGCGCGGCTGTACTCACCCAATTTAGGTAGCGGGATCACCACATCTTCATTGATTTTGAAGGCGTTGGTGTGAGCAGAGATGGCTGCTGTGCGGGCGCGGTCGGCCCAAAAACGGGCGCGGGCCTCTTTACTGGTGGCGATAAAACCCTCGCCACTACGGAGCTTGGTGAGGCGTACCATCTCCTCGGCGGCAGCATTAACGGCTGCTTCACCTTCACTGGCAATATCGGCCAATAGCACCATCTTTGGCAGATCAGGGCGGGCCGCTTTGGTGGCGTATTTGACCGCTTTGATGTAACGATCATCCAGATGCTCAAGGCCGATCAGCTTGACGGCTGGCGTCTGTTTGAAGAAATCAAGAATCTCAACAATAGCCGGTACCGATAGACCCAGATCAACACCAAAAAATTCAAGGCAGACGGTACGTGCCTGCACAGGCATGTGGTGCAGCACAAAACGGGCAGAAGTGATGAGGCCATCGCACCCCTCTTTCTGCGCACCTGGGAGACCATGTAGTGCTTTATCAGTGACATCTTTGCCCAGCCCTTTTTTACGGAAGGCGCTGCCAGGGATCTCTAGGATCTCTGGCATCCCCTTCTGGCTGATACCATCGTGTGCATAGCGGGTGATGCGAAAGGTGACTAGCTCCTGATCATGGATTTTACCCATATTGTGGTTTAGGCGCTCCACCTCCAGCCAGTCTGATTCAGGTGTGACCATACGCCATGAGACCAAATTATCTAGGGTGGTTCCCCAGAGAACGGCCTTTTTGCCCCCCGCATTCATGGCGATATTGCCGCCGATGGTACAGGCGTGTTGTGAGGTAGGGTCTACGGCAAAAGCGAGCCCTTCGGTGATGGCTAGGTCAGAGATGCTGCGTGTTACCACACCTGCGCCGGCATGGATGGTTGGTACCTTGCCATTGACACCGGGCAGTTCAATATGCTCAATCGGCCCATACTGATCCAACTTTTCGGTGTTGATCACAGCGCTGTGCCGGTCGAGGGGTACAGCGCTGCCAGTATAGCCAGTACCTGCGCCTCTTGGGATGATAGTGAGCCCTAACTCAATGCAACTTTTAACGATGCCTGCAACTTCATCTTCTCTATCAGGATTGATCACGACAAATGGCATTTCGACACGCCAATCGGTTGCGTCAGTGGCGTGTGAAACACGGGCTAGACCACTGAAGTCGATATTATCTTGGCGGGTGATGCCATTCAGGTTACGCAGCACACGGGTGCGTAGCTCGATATCTGCCTCTAGCTCATTATCAAAACTATCTACGGCTTTACGAGCGGCGTGGAGTAGCTGGATAGCCTGCTCATTGTTATCAGTGCGTGCCTCAAACTGCTCAAGTCGATGACGCAGTGCGCCAACCAATGCGCCGCGTCGCTGCTTATCAGCAAGTAGATCATCTTGCAGGTAGGGGTTGCGGTTGATCACCCACATATCACCCAGAACTTCATAGAGCATCCGTGCGGAGCGGCCGGTGCGACGTGTGGTGCGTAGCTCTTCGATCAGTTGCCACATCTCTTCGCCAAGATAGCGGATGACAATCTCACGATCAGAGAATGAGGTGTAGTTATAGGGGATTTCGCGAATCCGCGGTGCTGATTGTTCGCTCATGATTTTGTACTGATAGATTAAGGCGCAGTGAGGCCAGGGCTTGAAAAGTGGATGAAGCCTATTGTAGCTCATTAGATGGGCAGCAAAACACCCATACTTTATCGCTGGATGGCAGTATGCTAATGCGAGACCTCTAATGACAGGAAATATTATGCATAAAGCCAAAGCGACCATACTTGATGCAGAGACTATCGACTGTAATGATATCGATTTCACATCACTGCAAGCGTTGCCCTATCAGTGGCAATACCACGCTGCGATGGATGATCGTGAGCAGTGCATAAAATCTCTACATGATGTGGAGGTGGTGATTACCAATAAGGTGGTGTTAGATCAAGAAATTTTGCAGCAAACCAACGCTTTGAAACTGATCTGTGTGGCTGCGACTGGCACCAATAATGTCGATCTTGAAGCGGCGGCAGAGCTGGGCATTGCTGTTACTAATGTTGCCGGTTACTCCACCCCATCAGTTGTGCAGTGGGTATTTACTCACCTATTAGCCCTGAAGAGCCGACTTCTTGAACACCATGTAGCGGTTAGGTGTGGTGATTGGCAGGTGAGTCCGCAGTTTGCACTATTGGACTACCCTTTTGCGGAGTTATCGGGAAAAACATTGGGCATTGTGGGTTATGGCACATTGGGCCAAGCGGTAGCAAAAGTGGCTGAAGCGTTTGGTATGCGGGTACTAATTTGCCAGCGCCTGGCTGGTGAACCGGTAGAGGGGCGAGTGTCGTTGAATGCATTATTGCCGCAGGTTGATGTGTTGAGTCTGCACTGTCCTTTGAATGAAACAACTCAAAACTTGATTGGTGCCGAGGAGCTGGCGTTGATGCGGCCAGAGGCTATTCTGATCAATACAGCGCGTGGTGGTATTGTTAATGAGGCGGCGTTGGCTCATGCGCTACGTGAAGAGAAAATTGCCGGTGCGGGGGTTGATGTGCTGAGCAGTGAGCCACCATCAGCAGATAATCCACTACTGGCTGCTGGTGTGCCGCATCTGATTGTTACACCACATGTGGCTTGGTCAAGTTGTGAATCACGCCAGCGGTTAGTTGGTGAGCTGGCTGCAAATATTCAATCTTTCCTTGCGGGTGAGGAGCGGAATCGCATCGCCTAAAGCATCTCAAATATGCTTGGGTCGATGGAGAGCAGTTGGCCTCCTTAAGGGAAGTTGGCACCCACCTCATCCTCTCTAAAAATGTTGTCAATTGAGCAGGCAGCGGCCCAGATACCCTCTTCAAGTTCATAGCAGCGTATAATGGTCACCTCAGCAGAGAGGGATGGGGTGATTGTTTTGGCTGGCATTACCTCAATATTTAGGTGTTGACCCAGTTCAATCTCCCGCTCAAGCCAGAGCAACATGCCACCACTGCTGAGATCTTTGACAATTGCGCCATTAATCTCTTCGGCATTGTGCATTCTGAAACGGGCGGGACACTCCATCGCCATGCGTTGGAAATCACGTTTTTCTGCATAGTCATGCATGCTGATTTGCTCCCTGTTTTTTAAAATTAAGTTAACAAAAAATTTGCTTATATATCGGCTAAGATCTATCAAACTATAGTACGCTTCTGAAGGCTATAATAGGATGAATTGAGGGGTAAAATGGTGACTAAAATTATTTTATTGGGTGTTTCATTGCTGTTGTTACAGATAGGGCTCTATAGCAGCAGTGCATTCGCGGAGAGTCTCTACCGCTCTGTTAATGAAAAGGGTGAGGTAATTTACTCATCAAAACCGTTGGCAGGGGCAAAAAAAGAGGAGCTAATTCAGCTGCAACCTGGGCCATCAAAGGCAGATGTGGATGCTGCAAAACAGCGTGCAATGGGGTTGAAACAGGCGATAAAAAAGAGCCAGCAGCGTGAGAAAAATCGCTTAATACAGAAGAAAAAAGCCGATAGTGAGGTGAGTCGTTTGGCTGAGGCGAAGAGAAAACTGCAAGAGGCCAAGATTGTTCGGGATAGTGATTGGCAGTTTTTAGCAAAAGGTGGGCGGCATCTAAAAACTGACTATTATGAGCGGATTAAAAAAGCTGAAGCGGAATATGAGGCGGTCAAAAAAGGCAAAAAGTAGCGATTGACTCAGCCTATCCATTTTTTGGTTTGATGCCTCGGCATTTAGCTAAAATATCGAGGTTACAGAGTAGTAAACTATGCAGATCATGGTGATTTGTCATGCAGGTTTTAAGGTGAAGTAGGTTTGAAAAGTTATTTAGTGGGTGGGGCTGTTCGTGATCGTCTATTAGGGCGAGAAGTGAGAGAGCGGGACTATGTGGTGGTGGGTGCAACACCACAGGAGATGATTGCGGCAGGGTATCGGCAGGTAGGAAAGGCATTCCCTATTTTTCTACACCCTGACTCTAATGAAGAGTACGCCTTGGCTCGGCGGGGTCGAGATGAAGTGGGGCAGTTTGGTTCTGAGGTGACGTTAGAACAGGATTTAATGCGACGAGACCTTACGATCAATGCATTGGCAGAGGATGAGAGCGGTGCCATTATAGACTGCTGTGGTGGCCAACAAGATCTACAGGCACGGGTGTTGCGCCACATCTCTGCTGATTTTGTAGAGGATCCTCTGCGTATTCTACGAGTTGCCCGTTTTGCAGCACGCTATGCTGATTTTGGCTTTCGTGTTGCCAAAGAGACGATGCAGCTGATGAGTGAGATGGTAGCAGAGGGGGCGGTGGATGATCTGGTGCCTGAACGCCTTTGGCAAGAGTTAGAAAAAGCGTTGGCTGAGCCACTGCCAGCCCCATTTTTTGATGTGTTAAGGCGTTGTGGCGCGCTGAAAAAATTGCTACCTGAGCTTGATATTTTGTGGGGTGTTCCGCAACCTGAGAGGTGGCATCCAGAGGTTGATACGGGTGACCACACCATGATGGTGCTGGCTTGTGCTGCCAAGCGTTCGCATGAGCCTGAGGTGCGTTTTGCAGCATTGGTACATGATCTTGGCAAGGGGGTGACACCCCCTGAAAAGTGGCCAAGCCATCATGGGCATGAAGAGAGTGGCGTTAGGTTGATCGAGCAGCTTTGTGAACGACTAAAAGCCCCCAAGCGTTTTTGTGAGCTTGCTTGTTTGGCTGCCCGCTATCACACAAAATTGCACCATATAGAGGAGCTGCGTGATAGTACGGCTCTTAAAATGCTGGAGGGGCTAGATGCCTTTCGCCGCCCCGAACGGCTTGCGCAGTTTATTCTGGTTTGTGAGTCAGACTTTAGGGGGCGAGCGGGTTTTTTTGATCGTCCCTACCGACAAGCGGGCAGGCTGCTTACGTTGTTTGGCCGTGCTGCCAGTGTTGATTGTGGTGAGATTGCAGCAAATGAGAGTGACCCAGAGAAGATCAAAGAGGCGGTTTACCGCAGTCGTCTAGCCGCGATGAAACAGCAGGATAGAGTCCCTTATCCTGCTAGCTGGCCAAATATCTTGAACCCAGCCAAATAGGTGCCAATGGCTGAACCGAGAGTGCTGAGGAAAAATATCAGCAGGGTGCGTGAGACGCGATTGCGGAACCACCCCTTCAGTTCAGTGGTGTCATTGCGTAGCCTGCTGAAGTCCCCCACTTGTGGTTTGCGGAGATAGATTTCAGCACTAGCAGTCACCATGCCAGCCCCGATAGCAGGGTTGAGTGATGTAATGGGGGCAGCAATAAAAGCGGTAATGACCGTTAATGGGTGTGCCATCGCCAGTAGGGCTCCCAGCGCAGATAGGCCGCCGTTGATGAGCACCCAATCCTGTACCAACTGCCAGCCCAGCTCCGGGCTACGCATAAAGCCGATGACAAAACCGCTCAGTACCAGCAGAGTGATCAACCACGGGATCATCTTTGGCCATCGGCTGGGAGGGGGTATTCGGTCTAACCTCTCAATGACCTCAGCAGAGGGCTCCTGCTGCTCATTGATGTAGCGCGTGATGCCCTTCATGTGGCCTGCGCCAATGACAACCAGTAGATTACTCTGCTCGCTCTGCTCAATCTCTTGTAGCAGCCGTGCCGCCATATAGCGGTCACGCTCGTCGATTAGTGGTTCGTAGAGATCTTTTCGCTCTTCAGCAAACTCTGAAAAGGTCGCCTCAAGGATGTCACCCTCTTTGAGACGCTCAATATCATCCTTAGAGACCTCATCGCGTGAGATGAGGCTGGCCAATAGACCGGCAAAGAGAGACCACTTCTGCCACCAAGGTAGATTGGCAGCCACCCGCCTTAGTGTGGTGCTGATTTCACGGTCAACCAACAGTAGTGGTAAATGGGCCTCTTCGGCCAATTTGATGGCGATGCGTTGTTCGGCACCTGGCTCAATACCAAACTGGTCGGCTAATCGTTGTTGGTAGGCACCCAGTGCGAGATTGGCGATCACCATCATCACGCGCCCTTCACGGAAGACCTGAAATAGATCCATCTTAGCCAGGGCGTTGGGGTTGACCAGTGCATTGTGACGGCTGGGGCAGAGCTCTACAGCAACCGAGTCATACCGCTCAGTGGCTATCAGCTCTTGCACTTTATCAGCACTTGCCTGGGAGACATGGGCGGTGCCAAGAAGGGTGATGGTGCCGTTCTTTAGCTTAATCTCAACGAGGGGTTCGTTCTCTTCAGGTGCGGACATTGGTGCTCTATTATCGTTATTACGGGGAGGCGGGGGCGCCAGTAAGGATAACGGTGCCAGGCAGCAGTGTGGTGTCTTGGCTCATTAAGTGAATCAGAGGAGCGATGGGGACGGTCATACCTCGTATATTGCCATCTTACAGTAATTCGCCATTAACTGTGCAGCGTAGAGAGAGGTTTTGTGGATTACTGATCTCATTAGCTGTTACCAACACTGGCCTGAGTAGGCAGAAGGTATCAAACCCTTTGCCTTTGGTAAATTGATTGCCACCACCATATTTTTGTCAGCGGCGAGTTGAGAAAACGTGTGATGCGCATCGGCTTTTGTTTTAACCGTCCAGCTTTAATGACTTATTGAGAAAGTCGTAGCAGTTGTCCCGATTCTCTGCATCTTTACGAAATTTCATCGCTTCACGAGGATGCTGATTCAGATGACCGCTGATACCGTAGATATCGTTAAAACCCCACTCAATCTCTTCACGGAGTGGAACAAAGTGCTCCTGAATTGTTTTGTAGATAGGAGCGACATCAAACTTCGGGTTTTTAAGGAAGTTGAGTAGCAGCTCAAGGTTACAGTTGCCAGCACCGCGCCCAATGCCATTGATCGTGGCATCGAGCAGGTTGACGCCATCAATGATCGCCTGCTGGGTGTTTGAGAAGGCAAGCTGCTGATTGTTGTGTGCGTGGAAACCCAGCTCTTTATCAGGCGCATGCTCTTTGTAGAGCTTCAAAAATGAGGTGACCTGCTCTGAGTAGAAGGCACCGTAGCTATCAACTAGGTAGAGGTAGTCCACCTCTTTGGTCTCATTAACCTGCTGCAGCGCCTCGATTAAATCGGTATGAGGTACAGCAGAGCAGGCCATGATGTTGATTGTCGTTAGATAACCTTGGTCTTTAGAGCGTTTACAGAGATCTAACCCTTTGTCGATATCCGCAACATAAGAGGCGGTGCGCACCATATCGAAGGGACTCTGCTCTCTTGGTTGCAGTGCGTTGGTATCTACGCGGCCAACGTCGTACATAACGGCAATGAGTGGTCGGTGATCACTTTCGTGAGCATCGATAACCCGATTGAGGTCATCATCATCACAGAAGTTCCAGCGGCCATATTTTTCACGTGTATACTCATCACTCTCGGCCAGTTTTTTGCCGAGTTCGACGATATCCACACCGGAGTCGCAAGCGGCTCGGTAGGTGGCTTTTACTAAATCGTCAGTGAAGTGGTAGTTGTTGATCAATCCACCGTCACGGATGGTGCAGTCGAGTACTTTTATCTCTTCTCGAAACACGGCTTGGACTCCTAATTTTGTAGTTTATTCTGTCTAAAATAGCCAAACTGGGAAGACTAGCGTGTTACCAGGGCAAGAACAAGTTGGTTGGCCAAATTTATCGCAGAGAGGTGCCCTCTTCAATAAATGCTGCAATCCCTGTGAGAAGACATTTTATGGACTAAAATTGATCCAGCTCCAAAATTAAAATTTGTCTTATTTATCGTTTGCTAATGGTGTTCATTCTTGGCTAAATGTACGATAAGAAATATCACGACAGTAGTCGCTATTTCGTCTTCATCACCCCCCCTTTCTCTATTGGATTTTGATTAGGTGAACTTGGTTAAGTTGGCGAGAAATTTTAGGTTTCAACCACGACTGGCCCTCTTGCTACAGGGTGCTGTACTCTCTTATCTCCTCCGCTTGGCTCTAAGCGCCTCGAATAAGGTCTAGCAGATATGTTAGAGAAACTATTCTCCGGTTTCTTTGCTAGAACTTTTTGGACATTTTCAATATTCGTACTTACCCTCTCCACCTTCTTTACCCTGGTCCATATTAACCGTCAGAGTGAGATGCTCAATCAAGATTTAACGGCGCGTGGCTTGTCGTATGCAGAGAATATGGCGACAGCATCTGAGCTGGGTGTCTTTTCTGAAAACCCCTATTTTTTACTACCGATGGTGAAGAGAACATTACGTGAGGCAGATGTTGTCTATGCAGCCGTCTATTCAATATCAGGACAGATATTGGCTTCGGAGTCAAAGGGTGATCACTTCTCATTTGATAGTGAGGTTAAGTCAAAAGAGCTTGGTCAACTATTAAAGGATAAGCGCTCTTTTAATGGGTGGCGTTGGCTGCAGGATATTGAGGTGATTGAGTTTTGGGCACCGGTTATTGTCTCTAAAAAAATGACGGATGAAGATATTTTTCTCGATAGTGACTTTTTTGAGGAGCATGAGAGTAGCAATTTAGCAAATGTTGGACGGGTGATTGGTGTGGTATTAGTGCGCCTGTCACAGGAGCGAATTACCGCCCGGCTCAATGATTTGATGATGACCAATCTTTCGATAACACTCTTTTTTCTGCCGATTGCGATGTTTATCACCTACTTCATCGCCCGCAGTATCACTGACCCGATATTGGTTCTCAATAAAGGGGTACGCAAACTGGAGCAGGGTGAAGATTTTGAGCCGATTGAGGTAGTGGGTAGTAATGAAATTGGTAACCTTGCCACCTCATTTAATCAGATGGCACGTTCACTGAAGAGAAAAGATGATGAGAATAATCAGAATATGCGACGCCTCTCTGCACTCAATCATATTGCATCAGTTGTCAGCCGTTCACTCGATATCAAACAGATTTTACAGGATGCCCTGGTTGAGCTATTGAAGGTGACCAGCATGGATGCCGCCTGGGTTTGTCTGCGTTCACCCGAGAGTAGAGGGATGGTATTAACAGCCGCTCAGCTGAAAGATGACTCTCAAGTGATACGGGATGAGTTAATTGCCATCAGTGCACAAATGGAGGAGGCGGTGTTAGTGACGGGTGATGTTGTCATTATTGAAGATGCCAACAGTGATGCGGTGCTGGAGTCACAAATTCGGGCAGGTGGCTTTCGGGGGCTGGTCTGTATACCGATGATTTCACAAAACCATCTCTCCGATGGCGTTATCTATGTCGCCTCATTTAATCGCTATAAATTTGCTGAGGATGAGCTGGATCTGCTGTTTGCCATTCGTGATGAGATTGGCCTTGCGGTACAAAACTCTACCCTCTATGGACAGCTAAAGGAGCAGCTGAAAGAGACGCGCAATGCACAATTTCAGCTAATTAATGCGGCACGTCTCGCCTCCATTGGTGAACTGGCAGCCAATGTGGCACATGAGGTGAATAATCCGCTGACGGGGATTTTGACCCACACCTGTCTGCTGCGTGATGGACGTGAATGGGAGGAGGGAGACAAGCGGCGGTTGGATATTGTCTATAACGAGACGATGCGCATTAGAAAAATTGTACGTAACTTGCTCGACTTCTCTCGTCAAGGTGAGACAGAGCGCGCATTGATAGATGTGAATCAAGTTGTAAAAGAGACGATGGAGTTGGTGATGCATCATGCTGAGTCAGCCTCAATTAAAATTGAGGATCATTGTGCAGAGCAGCTGCCATTTCTCCATTTAGATGCGACTCAGATCAAGCAGGTTTTTCTTAATATCATTAATAATGCGATCTATGCTATGACGGAGGGAGGGGTGATTAAAGTTAGCTCGTTAGTTGATGATAAATACCTCCGTGTTGATATCTCTGATAACGGCCCAGGTATTCCTGCTCATGTTTTGGAGAAGATATTTGATCCATTTTTCACCACTAAACCAGAGACAAAAGGGACAGGGCTAGGCTTGTCCGTTAGCCTTGGTATTATTAAGGAGCATGGTGGGTTAGTTGAAGTTGATACCGCTGAAAATGAAGGGACAACCTTCACCATTAAATTCCCTCTAGATCAAGGTGAATAGCCTATAACTTGCTAATTTTGCTATAAATGATTTGAGGTCTGGATCGCCGGTTCAGAGTAGATAGAACCCCCTATATGGGGGTGAGATTTTTTAAAATAGATGACAAATAGATGCGTGAAAAAATACTGCTAATTGATGATGAAGAGGTTATCCGAAGTGTTGCTACTGAGATTTTAACAGGTATCGGTTATATCGTTGAAACAGCATGTTGTGGTGAAGATGGTTTTCAGCTGTTATTGAACTCATCGTATGATTTGGTCATTACCGATATAAAAATGCCAGGCCTATCGGGCATTGAGCTGATTGAGAAGATTCGTACAGATATCTCATCAGACCTCCCTATTGTGGTTATTACCGGCCATGGGACAATTGATACCGCTATTGAGAGCATGCGCCACGGAACGCAAGGTTTCGTGTTAAAGCCCTTCACACCCAGTGAGCTGTGCAGCACGCTAGAAGCGGCGATCAGCAAAAGTAGAACCATACGTGAAAAGATAAAATTGAAGGCACTATTTCCAGTGCTTGAAGTGAACAAGCGGATGGTGGCAGAGACAAATGTTAGTACACTGATTGGGATAATTGTGGAGGAGGCGGCAAAATATACCGTTGCCGACAGAGTATCACTGATGATGGTTGACCATGATGGTGGGCTGCAGCTGAAGGCGATACAGGGTGTTGACCTACCCGATGAGGATGAGCGCTATGGTGGTAGCTATCGTCTTGCAGAGTGGGTTGTCAAACAGGGGCATTCATTCCTATTGTGTGAGCGCTCAATGGCTGAATCACCATTTAATCAGAATAGTTTTAATGAGCAAATTAGCTCAATTCTATCTGTGCTGATCATATTGAAAGGGGAGATCATCGGTGTGTTGAATCTCTTCCACCTCTCCAATGATCGAATATTTACCAACTCCGATTTAGAGCTGATCACCATTCTCTGTGGGCAGGCCGCCATCGCAATAGAGAATGCCCAGCTGTATGAGCGTACAGAGAGTCAATACTTCTCAATGATATCAACTTTGGCCAGTGCTATCGAGGCTAGAGATCGCCACACTGCAGACCATGCGGCTCGCTTGGCGCGCTGTTCAGTTTTGATTGGTGAGGAGATGGGTATTGATAATGATCATCTACATATAATTGCCACAGCAGGTCTGCTGCATGATATTGGGAAAATAGGCATCCCTGACCATATCCTGCTCAAAGAGGGTAAATTGACCTCTGATGAGTATGAGGTGATCAAGCTTCATCCTGAGATAGGGGTCAATATTCTCGCTAAAATGGGTGATATGGAGCAGGTGAAAAATATTGTCAAACATCACCATGAATACCACTCAGGTGAGGGTTACCCTGTTGGGTTGTCGGGTGATAATATCCCGATTGGTGCCAGGATTATTGCCGTGGCAGATGCCTTTGAGGCGATGACCTCAACACGCCCCTACCGCCAAGCGATGCCGCTGGAGCGTGCGTTAAAAGAGATTAAAAGTCGTTCAGGCAGTCAATTTTCCCCAGATGTGGTGAATGCCTTTATTCGTGTCTTCTGCCGTCATGGCATCGACTGCATGAACAAGGTCTCGCTCTATGGTCGATTTAATATCCAATTCTAATCTTCTTTAACCAAAAATATCTCGAGTGATATTGTTGTACCAGCTATGTGCATTGTAGAACTCGCGTAGAGGGTAGCGTTTGGTTTTTTTTGCCTTCAAACTATCGGCGATGAGCGTCAGTGTTTCACCCCCTTTTGTTGGTTTAAAAACAGCGCCTCTCGATATAGCTGCTGTTGGGCCAATGATGGCATAGCTGGTTTCGATGAGTGGTACAGGGTTGAGGCTCTCCCCATTTAGAAGCGCGACAACAGCGGCGGCACAAACTTTACCTTGAGCATTGGCTGAAGAGGCAAGCTTTGACATCTCTCCTATCGCCGCTGCATCGCCAATAACATGGATGTTGTTTTTTAAGTGAGATTCAAAGGTGATTAGATTAACGGGGCACCAACCACTCTCATCAACCAAGCCAGCTGTTGCTGCAATTTTGCCCGCCTTTTGTGGAGGGATAATATTGATGATATCTGCTTTGATCTGTTGGCCAGAGTGAGTGGTCACTCTCTTGTTAGACGCGTCAAAAGCAGTCACCTCTTCTGCTGAAATCCGTTCGATGGGATACTTTCTCCAAACCTTTTTAAAGCCCCTTTGGTTATCAAATGTTGAGTTTGCATCTAGAATAATAACTTTTGATTTTGGCTTATGTTGTTGTAAATAGTAGGCCATCAGTGAGGCTCGCTCATAAGGGGCACTAGGGCAGCGGTAGGGCGGTTTGGGTATTGAGATGATGATATTGCCACCATCATGCATTGACGTGAGCTGCTTTTTTAGCGTTATAAGCTGCTCACCTCCACGCCAGGCGTGTGGGAATTGTTGGGTAATCTCTTGGTTGTAACCATCAATGGCTGACCATTGAAAATCGATGCCGGGTGAGATGATGCAGCGATCATATGAGAACTCATCACCCTGCTGAGTCTTAATTGTGCTCTGTTCCGAATCGATTGAGATTACCCGGTCAGTGACCAGCTTAATGCCAAGTTGGCTAAGTTTTAGATAATCAAACAGTAGTGTGCTTGCTTCACGCGTGCCAATTAGCACCTCGCCACTCATTAGGCTGCTGCGGTATCTTTTTTGCGGCTCAATAAGAGTGACTTGAAGGGTTGGGTCAAATAGGCGTAGATAACGTGCAGCCGTGGCACCCCCACTTCCACCACCAATGACAACCACCCGTTTGCCAGAAGCGTAGGCGTGGTTAGATAGGCCCAGTAGTGCAGCAGTGGAGCCTAATGCTACTGAGCGGATGAAATCTCTACGGCTGCTATTCATGGTTGTTGGCTGGCGTAGTAGTGGGCAAGTGCATCAAGTCCTGCATTGCCTTCAAGCTTAAGGAGTTTGCGCATTTTTTTGGCCATCTTTCTGGTTGCTTGCCGTTTGTTGCGTTTAAAATCGTCCAGTGTCCAGCGCAGATAGAGCAGATGTTGTCCAGCCAATATCGATATCTCTTTATCTTTGGCTGAACTCCCCCCCTTCTCATGGCACCCCTCACAAAACTCCTCATGCAACTTGGCCCCTTTTTTAGCTAGAACAGGGTCAAAAGGCTGCTGGCTAGGGACAAACCTTTTTTTTGAAAAGTGATCAGCGAGTTGAGTCAGTTCATCTCGACTAAATGCTTTGGCAATATCACCCATCACGCTACTTGGAAGCTGATTGAGCTTAAATGCGAGCATAATTTCGAGGAAATACTCTTTTGGTATGCCGGCTATTGAAGGTATGGATGGGCCACTGCTGACACCATTAGGGCCATGACAGCTGCTGCATGAAGAGGCCAAAATTGCTGTGGTGATATGCCCCGTTATTACTGACGGACTGGCGATGGTTTGTGATGAAAAAAAGAGTACAAATAGCCCAAATATTATTTGTCTAAGTGGGGTTATCTTCATGGCTGTACTTAGCATATTTTTATACATGTATGTATGACATTTGCAGTGCTTCGATAAGAAAATTTAAAGTTAGGATGAAAAAGGTCGTAACTGAGTCTGTAGGGTCAACTTTATATAAGGAAGAGGGAAATGAAAAATATTATTAATATTCTTGGTGCTTGCCTGTTATCTCTACTGGCTTCACAAACGGTATATGCGGCTGGTGAGACGCCTTTCCCCGCTGATTGGAAGTCATGGAAGTCAGTAACGACGACGTTGACCACTATCGGGGCGCTGCCAGGTTGTGAGGCTGATGTTAGCAGCTTTCCGCCCATCTATCAGGAGACAGTTGAGACATACTGCCCCGTACGTCCTGAAGGGCCAGGTGCCGTTGCTGTATTGGTTAAACCTGATGCAATGGCGAGTTACAAGGTGCGAGATGGCAAACTGGTTGAAGGTAGTAACATGATTTTGCATCTGAAGGATCTTCAACTGCTATTTGTCACCGGTCTTAAAGATGGCGCACCTGCATACGCTGTTTATAAAGAGGATGGTACGGATGCGACGGGTGCTGATGGTATCTTGAGCGCGAATACTTGCAGAGTATGCCACACCGGATATGGTGCATTCTGTGTCAATGGGCAGTGTGGCACATTGAAGTAGTCTTCACAGAAATAGGGCCGCTTGATTATGAAAAGAATAAGTTTAAATTTAGGCAGTGTCATGCTGTTGGGGATGGTGGCTGTTGGCTTTTTCAGCTTGGTTGTCTTTAGTACGTTGCTATATAACGTACAGACTACGGCAGAGCGAGAACAGCTGCTCAATATTAGTAAAGCTGTAATGCACCCCGTTGAGAGCTTGGCTACCCGTGGTATCAATGGTGGCAATGTTATGAAGCTGCGTAGTGCAGATGCACAAGCACTCTATAAAGCATCCAGCCTGAAATATCTCTCTATTACCGGTATGTCTAAAGCGATGCCAGCGACCGCCTTTTCAGGTGCAATGCCCCCTAAAAAAATCACCTACAGCTTTGTGGGAGAGAGTGAAAATAGTGCCCAACTTAAATCGCTCTCCAACTCAGTGGATCACCTCTTAATTGATGAAGAGAATTGGCTGTTAGTGGTTCGTCAAAAGCTACCAGATGTTGAAAATGGTGGTGAGGTGGTGGCTGTTTTCTCCGCGCTTGCCTTGAAAGGCTCAGTGATGCGAACCATTAAGTCGGTTCTCTATGTTGCTCTGCCTGTGTTGGTGATTACGGCATTGTTTGCCACCTTTTTAGGTCGCTGGCTCTCTAGCCCAATTGTCTCCACTTCCCAGCAGATTACTGAAATTAGTGAAACGCTTGATCTAACGACTCGAGTTGATATCTCAGCCAGTAATGAGGTGGGTGATATTGCTAAAGCCTTTAACCACCTGCTTGATAAGGTGCAGGAGATTATGTTGCAGGTGGATGAGTCATCCAGCTTACTCACGGGTTCTGCTAAGC
>Ga0256834_1000633_pt1 | contig 24971 bp, 30 predicted proteins | sample 4281140metaG_FD_190536 | JGI IMG/M metagenome (GOLD analysis project Ga0256834, IMG submission 190536) | Hydrothermal vent microbial communities from East Pacific Rise, Pacific Ocean - 4281-140 | ecosystem: Environmental > Aquatic > Marine > Hydrothermal vents | place: Pacific Ocean: East...
AATGTGTTTTTGTGGCTCAGCTTTTTTTGCAACAACCTTTTTAGAAGCCGGTTTATTCGTATCAGGCTTAGCTGTTGAAGTACTTGTCTTTTTAGATGCTGTTGTCACAGGAGTCCTTTTTGCAGTCGCCTTTGCTGCTGTTTTTTTTCAGTTCTGTTTTCATCGCTGAATTGCCTTGCAATTCAATATTTTTTTCGCTGAAGTATCCACTTTCGTACTGCCCGACTTACCAACCACATTAACCATTTTTTTAACTAATGCTGCATTTGTTTTATTTTGGGTAGAAGCACTCATAATAGATACTCCTTAAATTAGCTGTAACAACCCAAGAACGAACAAGGCTATTACTTTTTTTGAGCTCAATAAAAGTCTATAGATTACAATCAAACATTAACTAATTTAAAGGTTAAATCAGTCTTTTTTCATAACTTTATCATAGCCTTCGTCAATGGCTTTCGCAAGTGCATGATCAACATCACTAAGCTCATCTGACGTTGAATAGATAATAATTGAAACTCGATCTCGACCAAAACTGATATTTGGATGATGCTCAAGACGCTCAGCTTCTTCAGCAACTTCGTCTAAGAAGGCTCTTAGAATTTCAAAATCTTCAAAATCAAACCGCGCATCAAGCGCAGCTGGTTTTTTTTTTGATCTCCAACGCTCATTCATACAAAACTCCTCGCAGAGTTTTGATTCATGTTCATTGTTTGATAAAACTCTTCAAGCCAACCGTTAATTTTAACTAATTGCTCTTGCTCTTCCGCATACAAACGACTAAACAAAGCATGGTCATCCACTGCACCCATATTGGCACAAAATTGAATCGCTTCGTTATAGAGTTGTATTAAGGCCAGCTCTCTGACTTCACAACTTTTTAATGCTTCAACAATAGAGTTGGTCGGTGTTGCTGGATTCAAAATACTTCCAGCAGGAACAACCCCTTTCATGACCATGCGATCCGTCAAAAGGTTTGCATGCTGAAGCTCTTCATTTGCAAGCGTAACAAATCCCTGAGCATAATTTAATTCACCACGAAACTTCGCCAAAGAAGCTTGTGCTAAATAGTGCTGTCCAGCAGAAAACTCCAAGCTTAACGCACGACCCAGATAGCCTAATACTCTTGAATCGCCCCCTAACTGCTGAGGTGCTTCAATTTGAGGAAAACTTCCTGCGCCAGGCATAATGTTACCCTGCATATGAGGTGAATAATGCATACCTCACTCCTCTTAATGTAAGAGGGCATAAGCCCTTAATATAAACTGCCCATAGAGCAGTAAACATATTTTATACAATGATTACTTTGCTGTGATAACAGACTCAACTTCATTGTGAGGACGTGCAATGATGTGCGCTGCAACAAGACCGTCACCAACACGTTCACAAGCATCCGCACCAGCTCTTACTGCCGCGTTAACCGCTCCAGTTTCACCACGAACCAAAATAGTTACATAACCACCACCAACAAATTCACGACTCACTAAACGTACTTCTGCCGCTTTAGTCATTGCATCTGCTGCTTCGATTGCAGGCACTAGCCCACGTGTTTCAATCATTCCTAAAGCAATTCCGTATTCTGTGCTCATTGTTCTCTCCTAAGGGTAAAAAATAAAGGCCTTATTATACGTTACTTCACGCCAATAAGTACCTTTCAATAAATTAAGCCGTTGCCTTCAGGCAAGAAATAATTACTTTGCTGTTAAAACAGGCTCAACTTCTTTATGAGGGCGTGCAATGATGTGTGCTGCAACAAGACCGTCACCAACACGCTCACAAGCATCCGCACCAGCTCTTACTGCCGCGTTAACCGCTCCAGTTTCACCACGAACCAAAATAGTTACATAACCACCACCAACAAATTCACGACTCACTAAACGTACTTCTGCCGCTTTAGTCATTGCATCTGCTGCTTCGATTGCAGGTACTAACCCACGTGTTTCAATCATTCCTAAAGCAATTCCGTATTCTGTGCTCATGGTTTTCTCCTAAAAAGATTTAAAATTTAATAATTAGTTATTACTTTGCTGTTAAAACAGGCTCAACTTCTTTATGAGGGCGAGCAATGATGTGCGCTGCAACAAGACCGTCACCAACACGTTCACAAGCGTCCGCACCAGCTCTTACTGCCGCGTTAACCGCTCCAGTTTCACCACGAACCAAAATAGTTACATAACCACCACCAACAAATTCACGACTCACTAAACGTACTTCTGCCGCTTTGGTCATTGCATCTGCTGCTTCGATTGCAGGCACTAGCCCACGTGTTTCAATCATTCCTAAAGCAATTCCGTACTCACTCATGCTGTCTCTCCTGTTACACTGGTTATTAATTATGTAATTGTGATGGCCAATTATCAATGATGCCACCAACTGTTAAATCCGTTAAAATTCTTTCATCACCTGTAGCACTTCGTGCCGAGGAGTTTGCGATGGTAAAAACCCAATCGCCATTCTTTACACCAACTGGATCCAATGCAACCAATGTTGAACCAGAAACACTTTTTAAAACCTTGACAGGTAGCAACCCCATCCCTTCATGTCGACTGGTCAAAATCAGCTGTTGCTTAACTTGATGAATCTCCATCCGAGAGCCCCTCCCACTTGTCAATAATACCAACAATGGTCAAGTCACTGGGGTAGCCCTTTATACCACTCGCATCTCGAGCAGCAGAACTTCCGACACATAACACCCAGTCACCAGGCATACAGCCAATTGGATCAACCGCAACCATAGGAGTACCCCCAGGTTTTTCGGTTAAAACCAACAAGGGTTTATGCTCTAAACTTGCAATACGGTTAGTAGAGACCAGCGTACGTTCAACCTTAAAAATCTTCAACTAATCCTCTCCTTAATGCTTATAACTAGCAAGCCAACTGCATTCTTTCCGCTGACTGGTACCCAGTGTTATCTCTCAATGTACATAACGTTTGCAGTTTACCTGCCTCCGACAAATCGGTGTAACGACTATGCACTGCACCTTCTATTCGCTTAGCCTTGCTTTCAGCACGCTCTTTTGAACCAGGAACCCTACCATCATAATCACAGCGAATAATAATAGGAATTGGCAACCCCTTATTGATGTTTAAACCTGTAAAGATTTTAATACCAACATCCACATCATTAAAACCTTCTTCTACCGTGTCTAGATAGCTGTAGTACGTTAAGTTTCTGAGTTGAACCTCTTCAAAACCACTTCCTATTCCAATAAAGCGTTCTGCATGGCCAATATCAGAGTAGCAACCTTTTTCATATTGGTTAACATACTCAATTTGAGAAAAATTATTCTCTATGAACCAAGCAATCAATTCATTCATCGACTCAAGCACTAAGCTTGAACCGCTTCTAGCATTACACTGCATAACAGCTTGCTGAATTTGAACCTTTGCTTGCTCGGCGGTCATTTTAGTTGTTTGGTGGAAAAGTGCATTCGTTTCAATGAAACGATCTAAACACACTTTTCCTTCTTTATCTGGAACGTGTATCTTCAGACTGTCGTCGTCAGTATTCATTCCAAGCAATAGCGCCTGTACAGTTGACCCGCACCCAAAACGATTTTCAATCGCTTGCCTAAAATCATTTAACTTAGACAAGGCAGCCTCAGCTGCTTTTGTATCATCACTACCATGTGCCGCACAACCTTGATGACTAGGATCGGACTTAGAGTAATGATAGACTGCTATTTTTAAATATCGTGTGGGTTCATCTATTGAATTTGGTACGCCTTCTCGAAAACGACTATGTTCAATAAACACCCAATTGCGAACACTTTCACTTACATCAAATAAAGCGCCAGCATGTGCTTTTCTTCTTACCAAAGAGTAAGGGAGTCTTAATACATAACTAATTAAGTGAGCTAGGCGACCATCTGCACAGGGCGCAATTCCAACTGCATGGAACCCCGCTTTTCTGAACATATTTTCAGCTTTCGCTCTGTTTTGACCTTTCAGTGGATCCTGCTCAAAAAACTCTTTAGACATTGCCATGAACTGGGCAAAAACACATTCACAATAGAAAGAATCACTGTCAAAGTCATTTTGATCAAACTTATTCAATACTTCCTGACTAAACGTAATGCCAAGCCGTGTACGGACAACATCCTGAATTTTACAAGCAAAACCTGATCGAGTTCGTTGAACAAATAACTCTTGCACAACGGACTTAATCTCATCAAATGCCGACTTAATACGCACTTCATAAGCACGCAGCATCTCATTTTGTTTAAATTGAACTAAAGGATTAAATCCCAATTCACTTTGAACCAATGAGGCGCTCTTAACATCCTGTGATAATCCATCATAAGACGGTCTCCGCACACATATTTTGCGCCGAAACATCGGTATTTTACGACTCTTTGCTTTCAAAACAATCTCACTTAATTTCTTACGCTAGGCTCTCGCACCACCAGACAGTGTAACTTTCGCACCATCACTTGTGTTTCCAGCAGAACCCGTAATGGGACTCGGAGGTACCTCTTCCATCGAATGAGGTCTAAAATTAGATGCATTCAATGGCGATTGTCCAGCCGCCCCTCTAATAGAAGGGTTTCGAGCCGGCGTTAAAGGCGCTCCTGTACCCGTTACTTTACTGCCACTGTCCCAACCATCTCCAGTAATAACACTGGCTGCCGATGCCATCGCATCAACACTTGCTGGCTGAGACACGTCAACAGGTCTCGTCTCTCCAATCGAAATTGGAAAATCTGATTCACCAGGCATAGATACATTTGAACCTTGACATACCAAGCTCATCTGATCAACACCCTGATATTGAGTACCAGTTACCAGTTCACAAGCACCTGTTTGAGCACCTGTTAAACCTGAAATACCTGGTTGAGCGCCTGTTAAAGGATGCCCACTATTTGTATCTACCGGTTGCATTTCCTGCTTTACATTCGACTGTTGAACAAACGAATTACCGGCCAGAAAATTTGCATTTGAGGCGCCTGAGGTTCTCAATGGCGATGAGGTACGATCACCTGTCACATTCTGTTTACTCGAAAAAGTACCCGAAACTGACACTTTTTCTCTCGTTTTATCAGAAACTGTCGGAGCTTGACAAACTGCAGCCACCTCTTCTTGTCCCTGATAACCCGTTCCAGTAACAGACTGGCAATAACCACTTGCAACACCAGTGACCGCTTCTAAACGACCCACTTGAGTTCCACTGGTTTTATTGCCTGCAAACGTCGTCGACATGACGACTTTTACAGGCGTAGCACCCTGCTCAACAGAGCTGGGTTGAATCGAACCAGATTGCACAGGAAAATCATTCCCTCCGCTCACCTTATTGCCATTGCTTTTAGTGGTGTCTGCTGATAAAGCGGGATTAATAGAGAACCCACCTACTGATGCAGTCACTCCAGAAGATTGTGTACCACAAAACAAGTCACCTTGATCGGCCGAAAGGTACTCAGTACCCGTTACGCCAGAACACAAACCGGTACGATCTCCAGTAACGGATTTCGCTTGACCCATTCTACTTCCGCTGATCGTTTGACCTTTAGTCGTTTGAGTCATCGTAACTTTAGAAGGAGCCGCTGAAGGCGCATCTGAACAATGGGCTGAAAATTCTTCCATGCCTAAATATTCTGTGCCACTCACCAATTGACAGTCACCTTTTTCGGCACCCGTTAATTGACCTTGTCCAACTTGTGTTCCTGATACCGTCTGACCGCTCAACGTTTCAGAAAAACCCACTTTTTCAACAGGCCCTCCTGAACGATTTTTACAACCTTGACGCTTCTTAGAAACGTCAGAAGACGAAACGCCTCCAGACTTTCCACGTTTACCACGCTCAGTTCGAACGGTCTTAGCAATATCTCTGCCTGACGCTTCAGGGTTACACGCTTTAGCAACAATACTTGCAGCACCGCCACTTGATTTATAAGCGGCAACACCTGCCTGTCCTTTTGCCTTAGACTTACGTCTAGCCTTAGAAAGCAGGCGACCACTAGAAGCCTCAACAACCGTTGATTTAACTTGTGCTCTACCATTCTTAGCACTATTGTTCACGCTATTTCTTGGCTTACTTTCAGACTTGGCTCTAGGCTCAATAATCGCTTCTGCTTGAGGCTTTTCTCTCGTTCTAGAAGCTGGCTGAGACTTTGCTGACGTAGACTGACCGCTCATCCGTTGCTTTCTTCTTTGTTTTGCCATTTCACGACCTTCTGACACAACCACTACTGGCTGAGAAGGCGCTACTGAAGCACGAACCGAAGTTTTAACCGTCGCAGCAGCAATAGGAGCTGGAGCCGAAGCTCCTCCTCTTACTGCTCTCTTAGTGGCAATAGGCGCAACAGTAGCTGCGCTATTTCCTCTTGATTTACGACGTGCAATAGCTTGGGAGCGCCCGCTTTGGGTTTTAGTAGATTTACTCATACTAAATGTCTCCATATTCATTTATTGCGTACGGATTACATGCCTCTTGGGCGGTAAACCACAAAGTTGTGTCCTTGACACTGCGTGTAGCTGTCATAGCCAACTACGCGAATCAAGTGATCAGGATACGCTTGACGACACTCTTCAATTTCGTTCAAGAAAAGGTTAGGATCACGCATTCCGAAGAATGGTAGCTTCCACATGCCCCAATAGTGATCAGCTGAGTTTTCAGGCTTATCATGCTCTAACGCTGGCGTCCAACCTTGATTGATAATGTATACAATCTGGTCATAAATTTCATCTGCCGTTAACTCAGGCAAGAATGAAAACGTTTCCATCGTAACGCGAGTGCGGTAATCGTCTTTAATTAAGTTACTCATAGGTATACTCCTTATATTTTACTTAGGCAAGTAATGATCTAGCCGTCCAATTTATCAACAGTATCGAACTCAAACTTGATCTCTTTCCATGTATCTAGAGCAACTGCAAGCTCTGGACTGTGGCGAGCTGCGTCACGAAGAATGTCATTACCTTCTCTTTCTAGGTCACGACCTTCGTTACGTGCTTTAACACAAGCTTCAAGTGCAACACGGTTAGCTGCGGCACCCGCTGCATTACCTGCAGGATGTCCTTGCGTACCACCACCAAACTGAAGTACAGAATCATCACCGAAGATATTCAATAGTGCAGGCATGTGCCATACGTGAATACCACCAGAAGCTACTGCGAAGATACCTGGCATAGATGCCCAGTCTTGATCGAAGAAAATACCTCTTGAACGATCTTCTGCAATGAAATCTTCACGCAATAAATCAACAAAACCAAGTGTTGAAGCGCGATCACCTTCAAGCTTACCAACAACCGTACCAGTATGCAGATGATCACCACCTGACAAACGTAGACATTTAACAAGTACGCGGAAGTGAATACCGTGGTTAGGGTTACGATCGATTACAGCGTGCATTGCACGGTGAATGTGAAGTAACATTCCGTTATCACGACACCATTTAGCAAGTGTAGTATTCGCTGTGAAACCAGCTGTCAAGAAATCATGCATGATGATTGGCTGACCAAGTTCTTTAGCGAACTCTGCACGTTTCATCATTTGCTCAACATCACCAGAAGTAACGTTTAAGTAGTGACCTTTACGCTCACCGGTATCAATCGTTGCTTTATCAACAGCGTTTGCTACGAATTCAAAACGATCCTGCCAGCGCTGGAAAGGCTGTGAGTTGATGTTTTCATCATCTTTGGTTAAATCTAAACCACCACGTAAGCACTCATAAACAGCACGACCGTAGTTTTTAGCAGATAGACCTAACTTAGGCTTGATCGTACAACCTAACATTGGGCGACCATATTTGTTTAGCTTATCACGCTCAACTTGGATACCACTTGGTGGCCCATTACACGTTTTAACGAACGCAACTGGGAAACGAATATCTTCAAGACGCAAAGCACGAATCGCTTTAAATCCGAATACGTTACCAACCAATGAAGTTAGTACGTTTACAACAGAACCTTCTTCGAAAAGGTCTAATGGGTAAGCGATGAACGTATAGAACGCTGCTTTATCACCAGGTACGTCTTCAATTCTGTAAGCACGACCTTTGTAATATTCCATATCCGATAATAAATCGGTCCATACTGTAGTCCAAGTACCAGTTGAACTCTCTGCTGCAACCGCAGCTGCAGCTTCTTCACGTGAAATCCCTTCTTGTGGAATCACTTTAAAACATGCTAATAAATCTGTATCAAGCGGCGTATAATCAGGCGTCCAATAAGTCAGCTGATAATCTTGTACACCCGCATCAAAAGTTTGTGTAGACATAGAACTTCTCCTCTAGGGTTTGGAGTTGAATTAAACTCAGGCATAATCTTATAGAGTAGTTCCTAGATTAGCCAATTGAAATAAACAATACAAAGAATTGATTAGACTCTATACATACTATGCTTGCCCATTCTTAATAAACTATATAACCAACCGATTAAAGCGCTAATTTTCAGGGCAAAACACCTAAAAAAATGAAACTTAACGTTAAGCCAATATAATTTACTTGCATACAATACTCTATCTCCATGCGGTCTGTAAAAGAATTTTTTACGTATTGCCATAAAAAATTAACGAAAACAAACCCTAATCAAGAAGTAATTATCAGCATAATAGCCAAATTTCCAAATGGAAATATGAATTTAGAGTGCAAGCAATTGATGCGCTATATAGCGTACTTTATATCTGAGAGTTCGGGATATAGGGCTAAAACAAAGCAGACGATAGCGTCAAGAGTAGCTCATGCCGCTCACCTGATGCCAAGGTAACCGTATTTTCAAACACATTGCCTGACTCAACGCATAAGAAGTCTGGCCATGACGCTTCTGGAATGTCGCTAAAGCCTTTAACGATCTCTGAACCTGGATTCCAGACAACCGTGGAGCTTGAGGACTGTTTATGAATAAAAATATGGCGAGACAAACGCTGATCTTCAATGATTGCACGATCAGAGTGATTTAAAAAAATAGAATCTATTGGAGGGGATAAAGAGAGCGATCCTGCTTGCACATTTCGCGCCATCTTATTTAATGCATCAATCTCAGTGCTACCTTCTAAACCAGACACAGAGACATTGGACACATTTTTTACATTAAAGTAACTATGAAGTGCTTCTGTAAAGTGCATTTCTTGCTGACTCAAATTCGTCGTAATTAAACGGAGCGATAATGCTTCAGCAACAGTAACAACCAATGCTAGATGGAACTCATAAGGCCACATTTCAAGTGTTGACTCACAAGACTCAATACTAAAAATAAGTTCCGTTGCACCGCAATCTAGTGTCTTAACCCGATCCAACTGCCAAAGTAAATTACGAACAAACCCATGCGCAGGAAGCGGTGATTTCGTAGCATGCTTACCAAACCACGGCCAACAGATAGGAATCCCTCCTCTTACGGCCTGTCGTCCATTAAACACCGCCGAGGGACTGAGCCACAACAGGTCAACACCCTTAGCGTTCTTTGGAACAAAACTTAAAACTTGAGCCCCATAAGGGGTTATTTTAGCCGTTGCAAAAGCATTCTCTACCATAATAACAGACAGCTCTTCTTGCCGATCAAACACAACAGAACTCATTGCGCTAACGCCACTCTGTTAATGTTTTTTCTAATAAATCATTTGGGTAGTCACCCGTTACATAAGCAGAGCCAATCGACTTAAGCAGCACCAAACGAACCATACCCGCCTGAACCTTTTTATCCCCCGCCATTAAATTTAAAAAGGCTTGATTGTCCATCTCTGTAATGGATGGTGGCTTAATTGGAAGCTTTACACGCTCAAACAACGATTGGATTCGAATCACATCCTCTTCACTCAAATGTCCTAAAAGTTTTGACAGGTACACCGCCTGCATCGTTCCTGCGCTCACGCCTTCACCATGCAGCCAGTTTCCGTATCCCATTCCCGATTCAATGGCATGTCCAAAGGTATGACCCAAATTAAACAGCGCACGAAGCCCCGCCTCTTTTTCATCCTTTGCCACAATTTCGGCTTTATCTTGACACGAGCGTTCAATGGCATAAGACAAGGCTTCTGGCTCACGGTTCATTAATCGCTCAATATTCTCTTCTAACCACTCAAAAAAATTTACATCTTGAATTAAGCCATATTTAATCACCTCGGCCAAGCCCGCAGAGAGCTGACGATCTTCCAAGGTATTTAACGTCTCTGTATCAATCACCACACATTCAGGCTGATGAAAGGCTCCAATCATGTTTTTTCCCAATGGATGATTTACGCCCGTTTTCCCTCCCACCGACGAATCTACTTGCGAGAGCAAAGTGGTTGGCATTTGAATAAATTTCACCCCCCTCTGAAAACAAGCAGCGGCAAAACCCGTCATATCGCCCGTCACACCACCGCCCAGCGCAACCAAGGTACAGCTTCGATCAAAACGCTGCCCAATCAATTCATCAAAAATTAAATTAAGGGTTTCCAAAGTTTTATACACTTCACCATCTGGCAAAACGACCGACTGCACATCAAAATCAGCAAAGGCTTTTTTACACAAGTCAAGATACAAAGGCGCAACCGTAGTATTGGTCACAATCAAAACCTGCTTACCTTTTACATAGGGCTTTACAAGCTCCGCTTGCTCCATCAACCCTTGACCAATAAAAATAGGGTAACCTCGGTCACCTAATTCAACCCGTAATGTTTTCATAAACGTTTTCACCAGATTTTTAAAATTACAAATAGCTTAAAAACGGGAACTATATCATATTCGCGCTTATTCATAGATAACGAGCACGCTACTCTAAGATGAAGCTTTTGAAGAAAAGCCCTTATATTTTTCTAAAAATAATCAGCATGATCCTCGCCTAATAACGCCAACGAAGACTCAACCGTTTCAGCCCGCTGGTATTCATTTTTAAGCTTCACATAATGGCTGGCAGAATATTTAAAAAAACGCCTCTCTTTTTCGGTCAACGGCCTGATCTGTTTAACAGGCGAGCCCAAATATAAATAGCCACTTTCCAGCACCTTACCAGAGGGAACCAAACTGTTTGCGCCTACCAAAACTTGGCTTTGCACCACAGCATGATCCAACACGACCGCCCCCATGCCAATCAAACATTCATTTTCAATGGTACAGCCGTGCAACACCACATTGTGTCCAACCGTCACATCTTCGCCTACAATGCATTGCGAACCCTTGGTCAAATCACTGTTATGCGTGGTATGCAATACCGCACCATCCTGAATATTAGAACGCGCACCCACCGTAATATTATTCACATCACCGCGCAAGGTTGCATTAGGCCAAATACTGACCCCCTCTGCCAATGCACATTTTCCAATTACTACCGCACTTTGATCCACCCAAGCCGACTCAGACACTTGTGGAAAAATGCCTTGATAAGTACGAATATTCATCCAAGCACCCCCTAAAAAAACAGCGGGCTTACGAAGTGTAAACGCCCCTGTAAGTAATACCCACACCCCATTAAACAGGGCATTTTTACCTTAAAATAAGTTTATTCAACTTTGCCATAAAAACACATTGAATCACGTAAATAAATAACATAGAATTCAAGCAAGCTTTATTAAGAAAATAGCCATTTAATTTTTTGTAAGACTTTACGCTATTCTGTTCCAGAATTTGATTCGCCACTAAAATAAATGTGATTTGATGCATCTAAATCATAAAGGTTTTGAAATGAACGTCACTCAAATAAGTGCTTATCCCAACCACAAAGAACGCAGAAAATCAGTCCGATATTCAACACATATTGAATCTGTTCTGGAACAAAAAGAATACTCTATTTATACAACCGTTATCAACTTATCCGAACAAGGCGTTGGTTTTTTATCCGCCAAACCATTTAAATCAGGCGATATTGTAAATATTATTTTTGACGGCCATGGCAGCCTTACAGACCCCATTAAACTCAAAATACAGGTTCTTTCTTGTCGCGAAGTTGACTTGGAATATTACATTGGTGGCATTATTGCCAATAAAACTTCCACATTTAATCATTTTTTTCAATTCATTCACTCCACAACAACACACACCCAACAATAAAATCCTACCCATTTTCATAATGAGACCTTTGCACAAAAGAGTGCATGCATAATTAAAAGTGCTATACTTACTATCAAGATAAGTACTTATGCACAGTTTAGTAGGTCAAAGCGTTAAGTCAATATGAAAAAAAATCAGCAACAAATACATGAACGTAGACAAGAAATTCGATGTCCAACGCGCTTGGAGTCCATTTTAGAGCAAAAAACGTCTGAACTTTATACTACCGTCGTTAACCTATCCAAAAAAGGCATTGGCTTCTTATCTGCCAGACCCTTTAAAAAAAATGAAGTGATTAATATCAACCTATCGCTTCAAAATCAAACTACAGACCCCATTAAATTAACCGTACACGTTCAGTCTTGTCACGAAATTGATTTGGAATATTACATTGGTGGCCTCGTTATCAAAAGAATCGATAAAAATCATGGCACAACCATTCCAAGCGTATGTTAGCTACGCTCTACCCCCCCCCTCTCTTAACGCATCGTTACCAGCTCTTCTGAGCTGGATGGATGAATCGCAATCGTTGCATCCAAATCGGCTTTGGTTGCGCCCATTTGTACTGCTACGGCAAACCCTTGCAACATCTCATCGGCACCATCACCAATAATGTGAATACCCACGACCTTTTCCTCCTCGCCTGCCACCACTAATTTCAGTGCCGTTTTGGTTTGGTGTTCGGTAAAGGCATAGCGCATTGGGGTAAAGATTGAAGTATAAACCTTTACATTCTCTTGACCATATTGACTCCGAGCATCATGCTCAGCCAAACCAATAGTACCAATTGGAGGGTGAGAAAATACAACCGTGGGTACATGGCTTAAATTTAATTTTAGATTGGGCTTATTGTTGTAAAGACGCTCAGCTAAATAACGACCCGCACGAATGGCCACGGGCGTTAATTGTGGCTGACCCGTCACATCCCCAATGGCATAAATATTATCCACCGCTGTTTTATGGCTATCATCCACCGAAATAAAGCCTCGGTTATCGACCTCTAAATCCACTTTTTCTAAGGCTAAAGGCTCTACGACCGTTTCACGACCGACCGCCCAAATCACTTCATCAAAACCAGACAAAATTTGATCGTTTGTACTGTAAAGGGTTAAAGAGCCATCCTCTTGGCGCTCTAATTTTTTGACCGCAAAGTGATAGACTTTTTCACACCCCGATGCCAGCATCGCCTCGGTTAAATTCTCACGAATCATGTCATCAAAGCCACGCAACACCAAATCTTTACGGCTGACTAGTGTGGTTTGTGTACCTAGAGCTTGAAATACCCCCGCCAACTCCACGGCAATGTAACCACTGCCAATTACGGCTACTTTTTTAGGCTGCTCTGTCAGAGCAAAAAAGCCATCCGACGACAAACCTAACTCCGAATTCTCGGTCTCTTTTGGAATCAACGGCTTGCCACCTGGTGCAATCACAATGGTTTCGGCAGTATAGACTTTGCCATCGACAGAGACGGTGTGTTCATCAACAAAACTGCCCCAGCCTTGCAAAATATCGACCCCTTTATCTGCCATGTAACCGTCATACCAAGTGGTGATATTTTCAATGTATTGTTCTCGCTGTTTTACCAAATGCGACCAGTCAAACCCTTTTTGTTCAATCTCAAAGCCAAAACTGGAGGCATCCCGCAGAGCCTCGGCAATGTGCGCCCCAAACCACATCACTTTTTTAGGCACACAACCAATATTGACACAGGTACCACCCAGTTTTTTGGCTTCCACCACCGCACATTTTTTACCGTACTCTGCGGCACGTTCAACCACTGACAACCCACCACTTCCTGCGCCAATGGCAATCAAATCATAATCGTATTTCATCGTGTATCCTTTTAAACATTAGGGATAAAAAAGCCTCTAAATAGAGGCTTTTAAAAGGTGTATAAGAGAGGGGGGGGGGGGGAAGAAATTAATCTTAATCTTTAAAAAAGGATTCTAATGCTTCAGAGTCCCCAATCTGCTTCCCATCAATAAACACCTGAGGTACCGTATCGGCACTGGTAACGGCTCTTAACGTACGTAACGTAATACCATGATGTGAAATCACAATTTCTTCATAAACAATACCTTTGTCCTCTAATAACGCTTTCGCTTTGGCGCAGAAAGGACAACCCACTTTGGTAAATACGGTAGCCACCTGTGGCGCTTTGGCTTCGGGGTTAATATAGTTCAACATCGTGTCTGCATCTGATACTTCAAACGGATCGCCGTCTACGTCTGGCTCAATAAACATTTTCTCAATCACGCCGTCTTTTACCAACATCGAATAACGCCAAGAACGCTTACCAAATCCTAAGTTATCTTTATCAACCAATAACCCCATGCCTTCCGAAAATTCACCATTACCGTCAGGAAGCAGTGTTACTTGATCCGATTCTTGATCTTTTGCCCACTCATTCATAACAAAGGTGTCGTTAACCGAAAGACATACAATTTCATCAACGCCATTGGCTTTAAAAACAGGGGCTAACTCATTATAACGTGGTAAATGAACCGAAGAACACGTTGGAGTAAACGCACCTGGAAGCGCAAACAAAACAACCGTTTTGCCTTTAAAAATGTCATCGGTACTGACATCCACCCACTCATTGTTTTGGCGTGTATGAAATGTAACTTGTGGAACAGTTTGGCCTTCGCGGTTTGCTAAATTATTTGAACTCATTTGTTGTCTCCTAAAAAGATAATAATTAAATTAAAGCGTCATATTTGACTTGCTAACCAGTTTATATTGGCGACTAACTTAAGTAAAATTAATTGATTAAATCGAGTCGATAGCAAAAAACTATCATTGTAGTGTTTTACCCTGAAGACCACGCATAAACGGCTCAAGCAACTCCTTCTCCTGCGCATACTTCATTAACACCCCCAACACCGCTTGATCTTCATGTTGCGATGCAATGCGCGCTGCCAATTGATACTCCTTGTCTGTCACACTGCCCTTAAACCCTCCCAACTCTAATAACGCGGCGACCACTCCAACATTTTGTAATAAACACGCTGCTTGAAGCGCTTTAACAGGCTCGCCTTCTGAGTCATTGCCTACCACCATTTGTGGCGAAACAAAATATTCCTGCACCAACACCCTAGTCATCCAATAGTTCATCTCAGGATCCGCCTCACTCTCCAGTGCATGCATAAACATCTCACTTGGCTCAGTTTGATGTTTTTTAACCAAGGTCTGCACAATTTTAGAAAAAGAATCCTTATGCTCAGGATTAAGATTTAATAAGTTCATTCGAGTTCCATATTCTATTTCTTTGTATACAATTTTATCAAACGAATAGTTTATACGATTTTATCAATCGTCATCCTAGTAACACTAGTATAATTTTAGTTTCGAGGATCAACCCAAAATCAATTTATTGTGCCCTTCGATATACAAGACCCTTATGAAAGAGATTTTAACTACATGAAACAAACTTTTTTCTCAAAGTATTTATTCATCGCCATTCCAACGTTAACGCTCACTGCATGCGGAGGCGGAGGTGACGGTGGAAACAGCAGTAATAATTCTGTTTTCTCCGAACCTCAATATGCAGATCAGTGGCACCTTAAAAACACTCAACAAATAGGCGAAGACATCAACGTAGAACCCATTTGGAACCGTTGCACAGATGACTCTTGCAAAGGTGAAAGCGTACGAGTCGTAATCGTGGATGGAGGGTTAGAAATAACACATGAAGATTTAGCCATCAATATGGTTGCTGGCAAAAGTTACAACTACACAAATGGCTCAACAACTCCGTCACTGGATGACCACGGTACCAGTGTGGCAGGCATCATAGCCGCGCGCGACAATAACATAGGTGTTCAAGGTGTCGCACCCCGTGCAAAAATAGTAGGTTACGATCTATTAAATGCTTCAACCATTATCAATGAAGCAGATGCCATGACTCGTGATGCCATACAAAACCATGTGTCCAATAATAGCTGGGGCGTGCCAGACGATACAGCAACACTTGAAGATTCTCCTGCCATATGGCGTACAGCGATTGATACAGGACATACAACAGGGCGAAATGGCCTAGGCACCGTTTATGTTTGGGCAGCGGGCAATGGTTACGAGGCAGGCGATAATTCAAATTATGATGGCTATGCCAACTATCGTGGTGTAATCGCAACAGGAGCCGTCACCCGCACAGGTCAACGCACCTATTACAGCGAGCAAGGCGCAAACCTTCTGGTCAGCGCACCAGGTGGCGAAGGTTGCAATACCAGCACCACAACTGGAATCGTCACAACCGACTTAACAGGTTCCAGTGGTTATAATGCAGGAACAGCACCTAATGACTATGCAGCATCAAACTATACCCGTTGTTTTGATGGTACTTCTGCCGCCACACCCGTTGTATCAGGTGTTGTGGCATTAATGCTTCAAGCCAACCCCCATTTAGGTTGGCGAGATGTTCATGCCATTTTAGCACGCAGTACCAGGCACAATGACCCCACTAACTCAGACTGGCAAACCAACGGAGCAGGGTTAACGATCAACCATAACTATGGTTTTGGTGTCGTCGATGCAGAAGCCGCTGTTTTATTAGCCGAAAGCTGGATAAACTTAGAAGCAGAAAAAATATATCCAACAAATATCGAAATCGTTAACCAAGCCATTGGTGACAATAATGGCTCTTCAGTTACCTCAACCCTAAATGTAACGTCTAGTGATATTCGTAATATTGAATTTATTGAGATCCGTTTCAGTGCCGCAGACCACACATATTCTGGCGACCTAGAGATCACACTGGTGAACCAATCAACCGGCACAAGTAGCCGTTTAGCAAACACTCGCACTTGTAGCAACTGTGCTCCCTACAGTAACTGGCGATTTGGTTCAACACGTCACTTAGGAGAGGCCGCAGATGGTAATTGGCAGTTAAAAGTTGAAGATAAAGCCCCTGAGGACACAGGAACCTTTCAATCATGGCAACTCACTTTTTACGGGACTTAACAGAAAATTTTACCCCCCCCCTCCTGAACAGAAGTATCTGACCAAACGACAATATGAACCAAATTTTAAGGACAATTTTTATGAAAACAACACCATTCGCACTGCCCAAATGGATTTTTTTAAGCCTTGTTATGCTACTCATTACACCTCATATTAGCTTTGCCATGAGTTCAAATACAAAAGCAAATATTGATGACAAACAAGTCGAAGAAAAACTCCAACAATACACTTGGTACGATGGCAATCAAAAACGTTCCGTCTGGGTTAACCCCTCCCTTATGGCAGAATTTAATATGCCAACAGAAGGGACTACTGCCGTAAAATCATCTTCCACAAGCAACGTAAAGACACAAATGCCCTTTGTTCGATTTATAAAAATTAAAACGGATGCTAGCACCCTTCAAACTGAGAGAAAAATTCAAGGAAAAAGTCAGCTCTCCCCTGTGCTACATAACGTCGCCTCAACCACTGGAACCAAAAGAGCGCTACCAGGTAATGTCATTGTTCAAATGCAACGTGACTGGAGCCAAGAAAAAATAGAAAACTGGTTTAAAAAACACAATTTAACCGCTATTAAACCCTTAACCTTTGCGCCCAACGCCTTTTTAATTCAATCCAAAGCAGGCTTAGAATCACTCAATCTCGCTAATAAACTTTATGAAACAGGCGACGTTGTTCTCGCCTCACCCAACTGGTGGCAAGAGAGAGTTAAGCGATAGTAACGACTCAGTAGCCCCTGAAAAAGCTCAACTTTGTGTTCAAAAATCTGTGTCATTTTATTAAAATTAAATGCATTCGCATTTAAAAGGAGTGACACAGAATTATGAACACCCTCACATTCTAACCTGATAAAAAAAGCCAAGAGTTACTCAAAACTCAGTTTATTCAAGCTCCACAATTCTATTTTTGTATACGGCTTTATCAATCATCATCCTAGTAAAGACAAATACAGTATAATTTTAGAATCAACAAATTTGTTATGCCCTTCGGTATAAAATACCCTTAGCATCCTTAGAAAGAGATTTAACCCAATGAAGCAAACTTTTTTCTCAAAGTGTTTATTCATAAGCCTTTTTGCCATTATGTTAATAGCATGTGAAGGGCCGAATGATGGTTCAAGTGATGTTAGCAATAACACTCAATTTAATAACCTCAATAAAACAGCCGAACCCAATACCTTTATCGACTCCAGCCTTACCCCATCTAACTCAACCAATGCAACATTTTACTTTTCCTCATCCACAGCATTGAGTATATTTAGATGCCGTTTAAACGACCTTCCATTTACACCTTGCTACAGCCCCATACAATATACAAACTTAACGTCAGGAAACCACACCTTCGTTGTTCAAGCAACCGATTTTAATGGCAATACGGATCCCTCACCAGCCTTATATCAATGGAATATTAATGGTACAGAGCTATCCGACCCCCTGTATTTCAAGCAATGGCATCTTAAAAATACCATTCAAGCAGGAGAAGACATCAATATTGAACCGATTTGGAGCCGTTGCACAGATGATTCATGCAAAGGTGAAGGAGTGCGAATTGCAGTTGTTGATAATGGTTTAGAAATAACACATGAAGATTTAGCCACCAATATTGTTGCTGACAAAAGCTACAATTACATCAATTTTTCAACAACCCCTTCAGCAGGGGATCACGGTACCAGCGTAGCAGGCATAATTGCTGCTCGAGACAATAGCGTAGGAATTCGAGGTGTCGCATCACGTGCAGAATTGGTAGGCTATGACCTATTAAGTGCTTCAACCAATATAAATGAAGTAGATGCCATGGTTCGTGATGCCGTACAAAATCATGTCTCCAATAACAGCTGGGGGCCTGTCGATGATACCGCAACACTTGAAGCCTCTTCTGCTATATGGCGTACAGCGATTAATACAGGACATGCAATAGGACGAAATGGCCTTGGTACGGTTTATGTTTGGGCGGCTGGCAATGGTCAAGAGTCGGGCGAAAATTCAAATTATGATGGCTACGCCAACTATCGTGGTGTAATCGCAACGGGCGCAGTAACCTATTTGGGTCAACGAACCTACTACAGCGAACAAGGGGCAAACCTACTCATCAGTGCACCAGGTGGCGAAGGTTGTGCAGGGGTTGTAACCAGTGACTTAACAGGCTCTGCTGGCTACAATTCGGTACTCACTCCTTGGGACGATCTTGATAAAAATTATACCATCTGCTTTGCAGGTACATCCGCTTCCGCACCTGTTGTATCAGGTGTTGTGGCATTAATGCTTCAAGCCAATCCTAATTTAGGCTGGCGAGATGTTCATGCCATTTTAGCACGCAGTGCCAGGCACAATGACCCCACTAACTCAGACTGGCAAACCAACGGAGCAGGGTTAACGATCAACCATAACTATGGTTTTGGTGTCGTCGATGCAAAAGCCGCTGTTTTATTAGCCGAAATTTGGGTGAATTTAGAAGCAGAAAAAACATATCCAACAAACATCGAAATCGTTAACCAAACCATTGGTGACAATAATGACTCTTCAGTTACCTCAACCCTAAATGTAACGTCTAGTGGTATTCGTAATATTGAATTTATTGAGATCCATTTCAGTGCCACAGACCACACGAATTCTGGTGACTTAGAAGTCACACTGGTGAATCAATCAACAGGCACAAGTAGCCGTCTGGCAAATACACATACCTGTAGTAATTGTGTACCCTACAATAATTGGCGATTTGGCTCAACCCGCCATTTAGGAGAGGTCGCAGATGGTAATTGGCAATTAATAGTTGAAGATAAAGCCTCTAACAACACAGGAACATTTCAATCATGGCAGCTCACTTTTTACGGGACTTAACAGAAAAATTCTCCCCCCCCCTAGCCTGACGAAAATATAAACAAAAAATTTAAGGACAATTTTATGAGAACAACACAATTTTCACTGCCAAAATGGATTTTTTTAAGCCTCGCTATGATACTCATTACGCCTCATACTAGCTTCGCAATGAGTTCAAATACAAAAATGAATGTCGATAACAAACAGGTCGAAGAAAAACTTCAACAATACGCTTGGTACGATGGCAATCAAAAACGCTCTGTTTGGGTTAATCCTCATATTATGGCTGAATTTAGTACGCCAACAAAAGAAGCTACCATAAAATCATCCACCACAAGCAACGTAAAAACACCAATGCCCTTTGTTCGATTTATAGAAATAAAAACCGATACTAACTCTCTTCAAGCCGTAAAACAGAGCCCCGAAAAAAGCCAACTCTCCCCTGTACTGCATAACGTAGCATCCACCACAGGAACCAAAAGAGCACTGCCTGGCAATGTCATTATTCAAATGAACCCTGACTGGAGCCAAGAAAAAATAGAAAACTGGTTTAAAAAATACAACTTAACCGCCATTAAACCCTTAACTTTTGCTCCCAATGCCTTTTTAATCCAGTCCAAAGCCGGTTTAGAGTCGCTTAACCTCGCCAATAAACTTTATGAAACGGGCGATGTCATTCTAGCCTCTCCCAACTGGTGGCAAGAAAGAGCGACACGATAACGCCAACCCACACGCCACACCCGATGCCCACGCCCATTGGAAGTTAAAACCGCCTAAATGCCCCGTTACATCCAATACTTCGCCTATAAAAAATAGGTTAGGCTGGGTTTTGCATTCAAAAGTTTTTGATGAGACTGAATCGGTATCCACCCCACCCAGCGTTACCTCCGCTTTATCATACCCTGCGGTATTGGCTGGAAACAATGTCCAGTGTGTGAGCTGTTGGGCATAGGTTTGCAATGCTTCGTTAGTAACATTGGATAGCACTGAATCCATTGGATAGGCTTCTAGCCAAATTTGTGTAAAGCGTTTGGGCCAAACTTGATTGAGCCATTTGGGTAGGGACTTTCCTGACTGTTTTAATGCCAACAATGCTTCAAATACCTGTTGCTCTGTGTAGTCTGGCAATGCATTTAATACAATCGGTTGCCCCTGTTGCCAGTAGTTAGAGGCTTGCAAAATGGCAGGGCCACTTAGGCCTTTATGGGTAAACAACATCGCCTCAGTAAAAGAATGCTCTTTTACCTGCACACAAACATTCATCGACAGTCCACTCAACTCTGAAAAGCGTGCCTGCCATTTATCACTGAAATTTAACGGCACCAACCCTGGTGAGGTTTCTACAATCTTTAAACCAAACTGTTTGGCAATGTCGTAGCCAATGCCAGTGGCTTTGAGTTTGGGAAAGGAAAGTGCACCCGTTGCGACAACAAGCTTTGATGTATTAAAATCGCCTTGAGAGGTCTTTAAAAAATATCCCCCCCCCCTATATTGGATAGATTTTACCTGTGTATTAAGTTGAAAATGCACCCCTGCCCAATCGCATTCGGTGCGTAATATTTGAATTAAGTCGGAAGCGCGTTCTGCACAAAAATATTTCCCCCCCCCTCTTAACTCAAACGGCAAACCGTGGCGTTCGACCAATTCTACAAATGCCGAGGAAGGATAGCGAGACAGTGCGCTTTTAACAAAGTGGGGATTCTGACAAATGAAGTGTTCAGGCGTGACATTCACATTGGTAAAGTTGCACTTTCCCCCGCCCGAAATACGAATTTTAGCCGCCGCTTTAGGCGCATGATCCAATACCAGTACATTTAACCCCTGATAAGCACCTGTGGCCGAGCACATCAAGCCCGATGCCCCTGCGCCTAATACAATTACATCGTACTGCCCTGCACTCTCTTTAATATGCGTCATAATACATCATTTACGAACCCTTTCGAATTTCAGAAGATTGATGAGAATTTAATTTAATCACCTCATCCAAGCGTTGTTTACTGTATTGAATATTCCTCGTATGCCCCAGTAAATCGTCACGAATCGTTAACGTAAGCGCACTCAACGCATCATGCAAAGCAATCGCGTCACCTTTAAAGGTATTATCTTTAGAAATATTTTGCATCACTTGCAAAAAGTTCTGATACTCCTCTAATACTTCATGAGAAGCAACCAATGCTAAACGATGTGTAATAAACGATAAATGCACTAGTTTGGTGTTTGAAAAAGTCTCAACCAAAGACATCTCTTCAAGTAAATCCAATAACCGCTCATACGTTTTTGTTTTCAATTCCAAAAACTTAATATTTTGCTCTTTTTCAACTTCAACCGAGGTCTGCTTATTCAGCAGTAACGATGTAATAAAAATTGTTGCGACCGTCCCCAAAATAATCAACACAATCTCTTGCGTAAAAGGCAAGCTATCCGTTACGTTGTACGCATACCTTAAAAAAGCATACCCAGTGATCAACGTAAGAAAAGACAATAATAAATAAAGCACTTGCTTGATGTTCATAACATTACTCCATTAGCAGCCAAAACAGGCGTGCTATTCTATCAATATCAGGTTCTTCACAATAGGTTAAGCTCCCCCTCTTCTTGCCATGCACAGCCACGATTTTTGACCTCTTGCATTAAAACATTCCACCCTTTTAGCACCACTGAAGCTTCTCCTTCCATTCCCAACTCAAAACTGCGCGAACCATCCTCATGAATACTGGGTAGACTGAATAATCTCAGTTGAGGAAAATTGCGTTCGAACTGCTCCATAAAGGCAACCCAATCCCCTTCATGCCCATCCATAATACGAAGGCTGTGTTCAACCTGAATACACTGACGATCTTCGAGATTGTAATGCTCCAAAACCCACGCCATCATTGGTTTTGCCATGATGGGAAACCCTGGCATAAAGTGGTGATTTTGAATGGAAAACCCTGGCACTCGATTGTAAGCGTTAGGAATAATCGCCGCCCCTTTAGGATACTCCGCCATACGAATACGCTGCGGATACGCCTGTTCACCAAATTGTGTCTCAATTTCAGCCACCGCTTCGGGATGTCTCTCCAACGGTAAACCCAGTGCCTTAGCCGCACACTGACGTGTTCGATCATCAGGTGTTGCGCCAATGCCCCCAAAACAAAACACCACATCTTGACAGGCAAAGCTCTGTGCTAAAAAGGCCGTTAATCGCTTAGGTTCATCGCTTAAAATAGCCACCTCGCTTATCTTTAAACCACGTGGCTTTAACAACGATACCGCTTGCGCTAGGTGTCTATCTTGACGCTTTCCTGATAAAATTTCATCGCCAATAATCACAAGACGAATGGTCGCTTTATTTTTCATAAACTGTCCCTAACAGGGCTTTAAAATGTTTATTATAGAGATGTTTGAGGTGTTATACCGATTTATCCACAACGAAAATGACAACACAATCATGACAAAAAAAATCCCCCCCCCCTGCCTACCGTGCTGACCATCTCGGGTTCTGACTGCTCCGCTGGTGCTGGACTGCAAGCCGATTTAAAAACCATTCACGCACTGGGCGGCTATGCCTTAACTGTTCCCACTGCCATTACGGCTCAAAACAGCCAAGGGGTTACATCCGTTTACCCTCTGCCCGCTCACGTGGTGCAGCAACAACTGCAAACCATTTTGGACGACTACGACGTGCAGGCCATTAAACTGAATAATTGGGGTCAGAGACAGCAAGGGTCGTTCCTACGACTTCAGAAGCAGAAGGATTAATTGACTGCCGGTGAAAAATAACGATTCTAATGCCTTCTTCTGGTGTTGTCTGTACTCATAATTTTAGTAAACCTTTAATTTATTTGGGGGTATGAAATGTGTTTTTCTTAAAGCACATCAGCATTAAAATGAACATGAATGGTACAGCAATAATAAATAAAATGTTATATGAACTTTTGCAATAAACATAAAGACCAAGCCGACATAGGAGTTCCAACCCTCATATTGGTTTAACCCCTTTCCCGAAGTATGTCTATAATCTTCATAAGCCATTGGGGTTAAAGAAGGTTCGAACATACCAAAACCAAAAACAAATATAAGTCCGCTAAAGACCAGTACAAACAATAAAAGTTTAAACAGGGTTTTAAATGAGCAAAGGTTTTGTTCAACTTGTGATCTTACAAAGCAATTTTGTTGATGCTCGAGCATCCTTCTCCAATTAAAAACAAACAAATAGATAAGAGTTCCCCCCGCCCAGCACAATAACAACACATAATAAAAGTAAATCAAAACAATCTCTTGCTTGAACTCAAAGGTGGAGTAAACCCAACGCTGGGCATTAGGAAAGGTGTTTAGAATAAACTCTCTAAGCATAGGATTGCTGGCTAAAGCACGGCCACTTTCGGTATTAAGAATGAAAAAAAGTACAACAACACTTAGTAAAGATCCACCAATAACAAAGTCTCTAGCAAGAAACCTAGAAAACCATTTATCATGCTTAGAGAGATCTTCATGCCTGTTATATTTTTCTGTAGGGCTTTGGTTCTTTGTCATTTATTTAACTCGCTTTAAACGTTTTTTTAAACGACATCAGATGCGCTTACAATCGTTTCAATCACGCTTGTTTTAAATAATGTCATTGACGGCAACGGCTGTTCCCAAAACTTGAGAGGCACTAGGCCCTTCTTCCTCTTCGCGAGGGTTCGCATACACATGAATGGTGGGTAATACAGTAACGTCATTGGGTGCAGAGATTGTGTTGTCTGTACTCATAATATTAGTAAACCTTTAATTTAGTTGGGGGTGTAAAACGTGTTCTTCTTGAAACACATCAGCATTGAAATCAGGATGATTGGTAAAATAATAATAAAGAAAAATGTTAGATGAATTTTTGCAATAAACATAAAGACCAAGCCAATATAGCTGTTCCAAGTCTCATAGTCGTTTAATCCTCTTCCCGAAGTATGCATATAGTCTTCATAATCCCTTGGGGTTAAAGAGGGTTCGAACATACCAAAACCAAGCATAAATACAAGCCCGCTCAAAAACAGTAAAGCGAATGTAAATTTAAACAATGTTTTAAATGTACAAAGGTTTTTTTCAGCTTGTGTTCTTACAAAACAATTTTTTTGATGCTCGACCATCCTTTTCCAATTAAAAACAAATAAATAAATAATCATTCCCCACGCCCAGCACAATAGCAACACATGATAAAAATAAATTAAAACAATCTCTTGCTTGAACTCAAGGGTGGAGTAAACCCAAAGCTGGGCATTAG
>Ga0256834_1000634_pt1 | contig 24930 bp, 20 predicted proteins | sample 4281140metaG_FD_190536 | JGI IMG/M metagenome (GOLD analysis project Ga0256834, IMG submission 190536) | Hydrothermal vent microbial communities from East Pacific Rise, Pacific Ocean - 4281-140 | ecosystem: Environmental > Aquatic > Marine > Hydrothermal vents | place: Pacific Ocean: East...
TTTCTAAAATTTGTTTCATAATATTTTTATGAATTGTTTAATTAATGTTCCGAAGTTTCGAGAACTGAATTGATATTGTTATTTTATTAAAAAATTTCGTATCATCTTTTTTCCTTCGTCGGTCATTATGCTTTCGGGGTGAAATTGTAAGCCCCAAATATCGAAATCCTTATGTTTTACCGACATAATTTGCCCTTCTTCCGATAAGGAAGTTATTTGTAAAACTTCGGGTAAACCGTTGCGTTGTATGACCCACGAATGATATCTTCCCACTTGGGTTATTTTTGGTATTCCGGCAAAAATTTTGTCTTGCATATCGGTAATTTTCACAGGTGTTTTCACGCCGTGATAAACTTTTTTTAGATTTTGTAATTTCCCGCCAAAAGCCAAACCGATAGCTTGGTGTCCCAAGCAAACACCGAGCATCTTTTTTTGACCTGCATAAGTTTGGATGGTCTCAATCATAATACCGGCATCTTGCGGAAGTCCGGGACCCGGCGAAAATACAATCGTATCATAAGCGGCTACTTGTTCGACACTTATGGCATCATTGCGTTTAACAACCACATTGTCAGTGGTTTGTTCTTTGATATACTGCACCAAGTTGTAAGTAAAAGAATCGTAATTGTCTAAAACCAATATTTTCATAATTAATTTTTTTTGATGTTTTGTGTTTATAAAATATTGAGGTTCATACAAACACAAAAAAATTATAAAACATCTCGGACTAATCGTATTTGGCGGAAGCGAGTTTTATTGCCTTGCGCAAAGCGCCCAATTTGTTATCCACTTCTTTTAATTCATTTTCGGGAACCGAATCTACTACTATACCGGCACCGGCTTGGTAGTGCAATTGACCGTTTTGGCTCAAAAACGAACGTATGGTAATAGCTGTATTTATATCGCCCGTTAAACTGATAATTCCGACGGTTCCACCATAGAAACTTCTTTGGTGTTTTTCGTTTTCATGGATTAATTCCAATGCTCTGAATTTGGGAGCACCACTTAGTGTTCCGGCAGGAAAAGTAGCACCGAAAATATCGATGGCTTGATTTTGGTTATTTACTACACCTTCGACTTCGGAAACTATATGAATAACATGGCTAAAATGTTGTATTTCTTTATATTTTTTTACTTGTACTTGATCGCAAAAACGATTTAAGTCGTTTCGTGCCAAATCGACCAGCATAGTATGTTCGGCGTTTTCTTTGGGGTCTTTGCTGAGTTGGTCTGCCAGAATAGCATCGTCGGCATCGATTCCGGTTTTTTTGTAAGTGCCGGCAATAGGGTTGAGTTTGGCTTTGCCGCGTGCTATAATCAATTGGCTTTCGGGCGAAGAACCGAACAATTTAAATCCGCCGTAATCAAAATAAAATAAATATGGAGACGGATTGACCGAACGTAAAGTACGATACAAGTTAAAATCATCACCTTTGAAAGTTTGCGAAAACCGACGCGAAAAAACAATTTGAAAAACTTCACCCAATTGACAGTATTGTTTTCCTTTATGCACCAATTGGAGAAAATCATTATCGGTAATGAAAGATTTTTCGGCTCCGGTTACAGAAAAATCGTATTGAGGTAATTTTTGTGAAAAAACAACGGTTTCCAGTTGGTCTAAGGTTATTTGAGTTTGAGTGTTCGGAACATTTTCCATAATAATGACTTCGTCATTAAAATGATTAATAGCTACGATATATTGATAGAAATCGTATTGCAATTCGGGTATATCATCAACTTTTGGTTTATCATTAAAGTGTAAAGTATCAAAATATTTGACAGCCTCAAAAGAAGCATAGCCGTATAATCCGTTAAACTGTCGGGTTTCGGCGGTTTGTTCCACTTGTATGGAACGAATAAATTCTTTAAAAGTCGATTTTATTTGGCTGTTATCCGTAATCGATTCCGTTTTATCGTCAATAAATATACGATTATTCTTTATTTTAAAATGATGTAAGGGATTGGCTACAATAAATGAATAGCTGTTCCGATTGCTGTTGTAATCGGAACTTTCCAGCAATAAAACTTGCGAAAAAGCATCGCGCATACGCAAATATACCGCAACCGGTGTAATGGTATCGGCAGAAAGTTTTTTGAAGTGCACTTTGTATTTCATAATCAATTAGGTATTAATCCTTATTAAACAAAAAAGCCTACCGGAAACGGTAAGCTTGATAAAAAAATATATAAGCAGCTTAACCTATCCGGTTACCAGATAAGTTAAACGCCACCAAAAATTTCTATGTAAAAAACCATATTTCATATTGGCAACAAAATTAAACAGTTTTTGCAAAATTGCAAAACTTTTTTTGAATGTACTATGAAAAATCTTTGAAATATACAAAAAAGACGGATTATTAACATTGTAAATCAATAAGTTATACCAAATCGATTGATAAAATAGTCCAAAATATTTTGGATTACAATCAACAACGGAGAGACATTACAAAACTATTGCCATGGTCAAAATACTGATACGGGCACCGGGTATTTGTTGTAAAATGGTATGGGCACAGGCTTCGAGAGTTGCACCTGTTGTCATAACGTCATCGATTATTAAAAAATGTTTGTTTTGACATATTTTTGACTGTGAAATTGAAAAGGCTGTTGCTACGTTATGACGTCTTTGTTCGAGTGATTTTTTGGTTTGTGACTCGGTATTCACGGTTCGTATTAAAATATCTTCCCGGTAAGGGACATGTAATATTTTTTCGAGAGTTTTTCCAAACACAGTCAATTGGTTGTAACCTCTTTTTTTGTATTTTTTGGGGTGTAACGGCACCGGAACAATACAATCTACTTGTGAACTAAAATATTGTTTATCAATTAATTGAATAGTCCATTCGGCTATTAATTCGCCTATTGACTGCCGGTTGCGGTATTTAAGTTGGTGAATGAGTTCCTGCACCAAACCCGTTTTATGAAAAATTAAAACCGATGTGGCATTTTGTATCGGAACGAGGGCAGCCAGCTTGTTATAAACCGGATTGTCCGTTCCGAAAGGAAAACGGGTAAAAGGCATATCGGACAGACAATGATGACAAATCAGGTTTTCGTTTTCTTGCAATAAATTATTACAAGTCAAACACACTTGTGGAAAAAACAAATTGCTTAAATCGGAAAGAAGTATTTTAATATTGGAAACAAAGGTTTTCAAAAAAACAGAGATTATTATTTTCGTATTTCGGTCTGACTATGCCACTCGTTACGAAGTATTTATGCCTTTTTTTAAAAGACCTTACAAATTTACAAATTATTTTATTCAAATTTATTTTTCTCATAGACTTGCTTTTTAGTTGAATTCTATGGCTAATTCCTATTTTATACGTTAGTTAAAATGTATCTTATACCAAATCGATTTATAAAATTTTGGACTAATTTGTATGTCGTTTTGGTACACAAGCTTATTGGTTGATTATGCTTATTGGTGTGATTAATTTTTATTATCTTTGTTTTAATACAAACTTTAAGGCAGAACTATTAAAGAGCACCCTTAAAGTTGTTAGCTTATATTTGATACATTTATAAACCGATTAGTGTGATGAAATATTTAAAAACTTTAACTTTCAAAAGATTAGCAAGCTTATTCATAGGTTTCACGATTGCATACTTTATCAAAGAAAGCATCAATCATCCCGATGATTTTATCAACGGGTTTAAACTGGTGTATCATCTTACAAGTAAATAATATTTTGTTGTATGGTTAGTAAACTTTTGCAATGATTTGGGTTATCATTTTATCGGTTATCCAATCTATCGGAATAAATTAATCTTCATTTTTGTTAAGTTCTTGATAAATTTTGTTTTCCAGTTCTTCCATTAATTCGGGATTATCTTCAATAACGGCTTTGACCGAATCGCGACCTTGTCCGAGTTTGGTATCTTGGTAACTAAACCACGATCCGCTTTTATTGACGATACCGAGTTCGACGGCTTTATCGAGTATTTCGCCGACTTTGGATATACCTTTACCATACATAATATCGAATTCGGCTACACGGAACGGTGGTGCCACTTTGTTTTTAACTACTTTAACTTTGGTTTTGTTACCCATAACATTACCTTGCGAATCTTTAATGGCGGTAGATTTTCGCACATCTAATCGTTGCGAAGCATAAAATTTAAGTGCATTACCTCCGGTTGTAGTTTCGGGGTTGCCGAACATTACTCCTATTTTTTCGCGTAATTGGTTGATAAATATTACGGTTGAGTTGGTTTTTGAAATAGAAGAAGTCAATTTACGCAAAGCTTGTGACATCAGGCGGGCATGTAAGCCCATTTTAGAGTCCCCCATTTCGCCTTCAATTTCGCTTTTGGGAGTTAAAGCCGCCACCGAATCGACCACAACGATATCGATTGCCCCCGAACGGATTAGGTTATCGACAATTTCGAGTGCTTGTTCACCGTAATCGGGTTGTGAAATAATCAAATTTTCTACATCTACGCCCAAACTTTGAGCATAATAGCGGTCAAAAGCATGTTCGGCATCGACAAAGGCGGCTATTCCGCCTTTTTTTTGAGCTTCGGCTATGGCGTGTAGTGCCAAGGTTGTTTTACCTGACGATTCGGGTCCGTATATTTCGATCACCCTGCCGCGCGGATACCCGCCGACCCCCAGTGCAATATCAAGACCGAGAGACCCCGAAGGAATTACATCGACTTCTTCGACCGGTGCGTCTCCCATTTTCATGACCGTTCCTTTGCCGTAGGTCTTATCGAGTTTATCCAATGTTAGTTTTAAAGCTTTTAGTTTGGCTTCTTTTTCCGCTTGCAATTTTTTATCTGTTTCTTTTTTTGCCATTATTATTTATTTTAACTTAAATAATCGTTTTAGATTGTGAAGTATGTAAGAATTGTTTATCTAACAAATTTGCATAATATCATCTACACGGTCATAATATCTTTTTCTTTCTTTTCGAGGTGTTTTTCGACTTGTTCGATGTATTTGTCAGTTAGTTTTTGAATTTGGTCGTGTGCCGATTTGGATTCGTCTTCCGATATTTCTTTGTTTTTTTCGAGTTTTTTGATGTCATTATTGGCATCTTTTCGTATGTTTCGGATACTTACTTTGGCTATTTCGGCTTCTTCTTTGGCTTGTTTTACCAATTCTTTTCGTCGTTCTTCGGTAAGCGGCGGAATATTGATAATGATCATTTCACCGTTGTTGCTTGGTGCAAATCCTAAATTGGCATTGATTATAGCCCGTTCAATAACCGAAAGCATATTTTTTTCCCAAGGTTGAATGGTTAGTGTTTGGGCATCGCGTACACCTACATTTGCAACTTGTGATAAGGGTGTAGGTGAACCGTAATAATCAACCACTACGGTAGCAAGCATTTGAGGTGAGGCTTTTCCTGCACGGATACTTTTGAGTTCGTGCTCCAAGTGTGCAATACTTTTTTGCATGTGCTCTTCGGCTTCTTGATATATAAAATCTAATTCTTCACTCATAACATTATTTTTTGTATTGTTTCAAAAATACAATTTTTTGTTGAATTGGCAAAAATCATTTTATTTACAAATTTTTCAATTGGCAAAAAGGTTAATTACAAATATATTTTGTTGTGTTAGATACACAATTACGACCGCCAATTTCATTCATTGGGAATAAGCAGTTCCTTTTTGTCGGCAAAAAATAAAATTTGCAATAATCCGGTAAATCCGCAACGAAAAAAAATTCGTTGCAAAGCAACCATTGATAAAATCATATTTTTTGGATTACCAAACCGGTTTCGGTTTTTTGTTGGGAATGTAAAAATATTTGTTGTACCATTTTTTGGTAAAATTCGGGGTTTTTGACAAAGTCAATATCACTGATGTCAAGTATTAAAATATTTAAATCTTTTTGTGTTTTGATAAAATTCATATAACCTTCGTGTATCTGTTTGAGGTAATCGGCTTTAATGGTTTGTTCGTAAGTTCGACCGCGTTTTTTGATATTTTGCAATAGTTTTTCTACATTTTGATACAAATATATATACAAATCGGGTTTAACCAGATCTTTATACATAAAATTAAAGATTTTGCGATAGAGTGCATATTCATCGTCTGATAAAGTTACTTTTGAAAAAATCAAAGATTTGAATACAAAATAATCGGAAACCACTGATGTTTTGAACAAATCGTATTGCGATAAATCGTCTGTTAATTGTTGGTAACGGTCGGCTAAAAAGGACATTTCAAGAGGAAAAGCATATCGTTTGGGGTCTTCGTAAAATTTGGGTAAAAAAGCGTTTTCTTCAAATCGTTCCAAGACCAATTTGGCGTTAAAATCGCGTGCAAATTGAGTTGCAAAAGTGGTTTTTCCGGCACCTATATTGCCTTCTATTGCTATAAAATTATATGGTATTTCAGTATTTTTATTCAAATTGATTTGAGTTAATCGAGGAACACTTTTATCGGGCGATAAAGTTACTAAATCTTTGGTTGTTTTTTGTAAAACCGGATGAAAAAAATCGGGTAAAATATCGTTTAAAGGATACAATACAAAATTACGTTTGTGTAACAAAGGGTGTGGAATTTGTAAGTTCTTTGAACGGAATATTTTATCGTTGAAATACAAAATGTCGATATCGATACTTCGGTTGGTATATTGTCCGTTTTTCGATTTGGTTTTTCTATCCAGGAGTTTTTCTATTTTTTGAATTTGACACAATACTTGATAGGGTGATAAATCAGTTGACAAATTCACCACGGCATTTAGGAATTCATTGCCGTTAAAACCCCATGGTGTTGTTATGTAAACGGGAGAAACCGAAATGACAGGTCCCACCCGAGTTTGTAAATAACTTATGGCAGCAGTTAAGTATTGTAAGCGATTGCCTTGGTTGGATCCTAAACTTAAAACTAAGTGGTTCAAAAGTATTGTTTTGGCGGCAAGTTACAAAAACCTCTTATTTTGGACAAAAAGGAGTTTTTTCATTTACTAATTGATTTTATCACATATAATAATCCGATATTTTGTTCCGAAACTTCGGGACAAAATATCGGATTAATTTATATTTGGTATATAACCGACAACAAAATGAAATTATTGTTTACGCACCAAAAAAGTGGCATGATATATTTGATTGCCATTGCTAATAGTCAAAAAATAAGCCCCCGCAGACAACAATCTTACATCAAAGTTGATGTTTTGTCGGTTGTTGACGTTTTTTTGCAATACAATACGTCCGTTGGTATCATATACATAAGCACTTGCCTTTAATTTGTCCGGTAAATCGATATATACAAAATCGGTAGCAGGATTGGGATATACCGATAGTTTAATATGATTTTCTTCGTTTATAACATTCGGGGTAGCCGTAAATTGTCCCGAAAAAACACCTCTTCCGTAAGTTGATGCAAAAACGGCATTGTCGTCACGCAGTTCCAAATCGGTTACTTTTACATCACTCATACCGTTGTAAACCGGATACCAATTGGGTTGTGCATCGTTAAAATTGGGCGTAGCCCAAACACCCAAATCGGTTCCTATGATAACCTCATCGGGTAATAACGGATTTTGTAAAATCGTATTAACCGGCATATCGGGTAAATCACCCTCTTTGTTTACCCATGTTTGTCCGCCGTCTTGGGTGTAAAAAATATTTTTGACACCATAATTAAACATGGTTACCAATATTTCATTTTCACTTTGTCCAAACTCAATATCCGAAATACTTCCTACAAATTCGTTTCCGGTTATATCTACAAATTGCGGTGTTGCATGAGCATTGTTTATTTGTAACAATTTACCGTTTTGTAATCCTACAAACAATTTGGAAGCATTGGTTGTATAGGGTGAAACTTTAAGTGCCGTAGGAAAACTCGTCATTAAAGGGTCTTGCAAGGTGGTTTTGGTAATATTTCCCAACAAATTGGCATATCGTCTTATGGCATACGTATTGCCGGAAAGGGAGCGGGTGCTGTAATTGGAATATAAGATATTCAGATGAGAATCCAGTGCTTCCTGATTGATAAAATCACCATTGCGAGCATTTTCCGAATTAACGGTTTTCCATGATTGCGTATTATAATTATACAATCTTATATTGGCATTATATACATAATTTGAAATCCGGTATTTATCGGTTCCGTCTTGGTCAAAAAAACAATAAGCGCCGTCGCCTCCTTGAGTTTCGATAGAATTGGAAAGGGTTTGTGGAGCATTTTCAAATAATTGGGTACCGTTATCTTGGGCACCTGCCATAAAATAATCGCCGGTATAATTGGCAGTTGGAGCTACCGCCATGTGATAAAATTGAGCCGTAACATAGTTTTTATTTCTATGGCTAATACTGTTACCGCCATTGCTCGAATATGCCACACCTCCGTCATTGGCAAATAAAATTTTGGAAGGATCGCTTTGCAAAATGGCTATACCGTGTTGGTCGGGATGTAACAACGAACCGGCAAAGCCGTAATAATGTGTTATTTGTGTCCAACTGTTTCCGCCATTAGTTGATTTGAACCAGTCAATTCCTCCCATATACAAAATATTATCATTAGAGGGATCAACCTCCATAGCCAAATCGTAATAACCTTGTCCGTTGGTAAAATCATTGGCGGGTGTCGAATCGCCGTCGGGCAACGAAACAAGTTCAAAATTGCTGACAAAAGCATCGTTGGTTTTGATAGCTACGGGTACGATGCTACTGTTTGAATAATCCATTTCGAGCAAGTATATTTTATCGGGATTGGTTTTTGAAGTTGCCAATTCTATTCTGCCTACATTGGTTAAGGGTATGACAACATTAAAATTTTGTCCGTCGGAAGAAGATAATACGGCACCATGAGCGGTTCCGTGATAAGTACTTCGGGTAGTTGACAACCATATTTTGTTATCGGCTCCCAATTCCAAGTCGTTGGGTGTAAAACTATTGCCCGAAGGATCTGACGGAAGGTTAAGTTTAGTCCAACTTTGTCCTCCGTCCACCGACTTGTAAACGCCTTGATAACCATGTCCCATTAAAGTAAAGTTAGAGGCATCCGAATAATAAGAATCGCCTGCCGTAGCATATATTTCGGTAACCCCGTTATTGTTGCGAGTAATAATATCGTTGATATGAGTTATACCGGGCACCAAATATCCGTAAGAAATATCATAACCTGTTTCCGAAATACTAACATTAATTTGAGTTCCGTTTTGCAAAGCGGCCAATAGAGCGGCACCATCTTCTTTTGAAATCATAACACTGGGAATATTAATAGCAGGCGGATTACTGCCGGCTCCCATGGTAATGGGTGTTCCGCTTACATTATTTATCATTAGTACACCAATGGCTCCGGCATTTTCGGCATTTGATACCTTATCGACAAAATAACAAGTACCTCGTTCGATAACCGCAATATTTCCATTGATGTCGGCAGCATTGACAAAAGGGCTGTTACAACCCAAAGTAGGATTGGCACTGCCATCATTTACCAAAACCAAATTGCCCGAAAAAGAACCGAAATCGGTATTGCCGAAAGCCGCTTTAACCGCAAAAAAATCTCCTTGCAAAACAGCGGGGGCGCTAACGGTTAGTTTTGCATTGGATACCAATTGAGATTCGCCGTTTTTACCTCCGAAGACATGCGTCCAAGTCATGCCTCCGTCGGTGCTTTTCCAAATTCCGTTGCCATTTACGGCTCCTCCGGTATAAGATTCGCCGGTTCCCACATAAAAAGTTTGGGTATCATTTGGATCAACGGCTATGGAACTTACAGCCAAGTTATGCGGCAAGCCGGTTATGTGCCAAGGCGAATTGGGATTGGTTATATCGTTGTTATACCACAATCCGCCGCTTACACTACCCGCCCAAACTTTTTTGTGTGTAGGGTCGTTAGGGTCAAACATAACGGCTTTGGTTCTTCCGCCCACGTTGCCCGGACCTCGTTCTATCCACGGATTGGCAATGATACCCGGAACACTTCGCATTTGGTTGATGCGTTCAAACATATTTTGACGTATAACCGACAACTTTTCGGGAGTTGGTCTGCCTACGGCGGGATTGAGCGTTAATTCCCACTGACGTTCCATATACCGATTGGGAGGTAATCCCATATCTTTACGTTGATTGCGAGATAAAAGTTGTGTGGTAACAAACGGTGAATTTTTTAAAAAATCGGCATGTTTTTGTCTGAGTTGAACTATTTGCGATTGTTCATTGTTCCGACAAGAAATAAGCCCTATTAACAATACTAAAATTACAGGTAGCTTTTTATACATTACATTATATATTTTGTGATTAAATAACAAATGTAACATAAAAAGCAAAAAATAAACCTCGTATTTATGCTCAATCAACAATTGAACGTTTTTTTTGAATTTATGAAAAAATATTAACTGTTATTAAGATAAAATTTAAAAAGAATGGTAATTAAACACCTCAAAAACACCTCGAAAAAGCGACTGCAGGGTTCATAATAAACAGTAAACAAGTCAATCTATTTGAAAGAATAAGTAAACAATTCAAACTTTACAACAATTCTTTGATATTAGTGGTAAAAAGTTTAACGGCGATAGCCAACAAAATAATACCAAAAACTTTACGAATAACACCGATACCGGCTTTGCCGATGATTTTTTCTATTTTTTGAGAAGATTTTAATACGGCATAAACAAAAATCATATTTAAAACAATGGCAATCAATATATTAACAGTGTGAAATTCGGCACGTAAAGATAATATCGAAGTCAAACTGCCGGCTCCGGCTATCAATGGAAAAGCCAAAGGAACAATAGATGCCGATTCGGGTTCGTCATCGACAAAAAGTTTGATTCCCAAAATCATTTCTATTGCCAAAAAGAATAATATAAAAGAACCTGCTACGGCAAAAGAACCTACATCTATGCCAACCAACTTTAATATTTCTTTACCTAAAAACAAAAAAGCAATCATAATAACGGTCGAAATAATAGAGGCTTTTTCGGACTGAATATGTCCGACCTTTCGGCGTAAGTCAATAATGACCGGAATACTTCCCAAAATATCAATAACCGCAAACAAAACCATGGTGGCGGTCAAAATTTCATTAAGGTCAAAATGTAAGTTCATGATATAAATTTTTTAGCCGGCAAATGTAGAAAAAATCATTGTATAAAAAACAATATAATGTTAAATTTTTATTAATTAATTAAAACTACTTGTATTATACCTGTCGGCATTATCAATATAAAAAAACATTGTTTAGAACCTGATAACAAAGAGGGAGTGTTTGAAACTAAAACAGTTAGAAACCGCCTTACCGATTATTTGCGTTTTACTTTGATTTTTTTGATACGTTTTCCGTCTATGGCGGTGGCTGTCAATTGAAAGTTTTGCACTTTAATACTGTCGTTTTTTTGGGGAAATCCGCCCGATTGCTCCAAGAAAAATCCGGCTAAACTTTCGGCATCTCCTTTAAGGGTTTCAAAAGCTTGTTCTTCATCTTCGTTCAAATCCATAATTTTATAAAAGTCTTTGAGAGATATTTTGCCGTCAAACTCGTAAGTTTTGGCATTTATTCGATTAAAATTGTGTTCGTCGTGGTCATATTCATCGGTTATTTCGCCGACAATTTCTTCAATTACGTCTTCCAAAGTAATTATACCGGACGTTCCACCGTATTCATCGACCACAACAGCGAGATGTGTTTTTTTGTCTTGAAAATCTTTGAGCAAATCATCGAGTTTCATATTTTCGGGCACAAAAAAAGGTTCTCTCAACAATTGCAGCCAATTTAAATTTTTGTGATCAAGATAAGGCAATAAATCTTTGGCAAACAAGACGCCTATAATGTTATCCATGTTTTCATGAAAGACAGGAATACGCGAAAATCCCATTTTGCTAACGGCATCGAGAACTTCTTTATAAGACATGGTATCTTCCAAGGCAAACACATCGATACGCGGACGCATAATTTGACGGGCTTCGGTTTCACCAAACGAAACAATACCTTCCCACAGGTCTTTTTCGTCTTGTGTGGTTTCGTCGTCGCTTGCCAATTCAAGCACATGCGAAAGTTCTTCCATACTGACATTATCGGTTTCTTTTCGCAATTTTTGTTCTACTATATTGCTGGATTTTATTAAAAAGACCGATACCGGATACAGTATTTTTTGCAATATCAACAAGGGTGTTGCCATAAGACGGGCAAAATTGACCGGATTTCGGTTGGCATATACTTTGGGGAGTATTTCGCCAAAAAGCAATATTAAAAAGGTAACGACGATTACTTCCAAAACAAACTTCCACCAACCTTCAATATTTTGCAATAAAACGGCGGTACTGTATGTTGAAAGTATTACAATACCTATATTGATAAAGTTGTTTGCCACCAAAATGGTTGCCAGCAATTCTTTTGGTTTTTTTAACAATTTACCGATTATCTTCCCTTTATTTTCTTTTTCCAAATCGTGCAGATGTGCAGGTGTCAGGGAAAAGAAAGCTATTTCGGAGCCGGATATCAAAGCCGATAACAGCAACAAAATAACAATAGCCGCAAGGTAAGGCAAAACGTCGATAAATAGGGATAAACTATCCGGGTCGTCCATTTTTTACAAATTAATTAAAAGGGTAAATCGTCCTCGGGCATATCGGTTTCCGAAGGATTTTCGACCGGTGAATTGTTTGCCGGTTGTTTGTTTTGGGCTCGTTCGGGCTGAGAAGAAGTGCCGGGTGCATTATCTTTGGGTTTGGGCGTTAAAAAAGTAAATTCGGTTACATGTATTTCGGTTGTATAACGGTCTCTTCCGTCTTCTCCCTGCCATTTGCGTGTACGCAAACGACCTTCCAAATATACTTTGTCGCCTTTATGTGCATATTTTTCAAATATTTCTGCCAGTTTATTGCGCACAACTATGTTGTGCCATTCTGTATTGATTACTCGCTCGCCGGTTTGCTTGTTTACATAACTGTCGTTGGTTGCCAGTGGAAAACGTCCTATGCTGTTACCTCCTTCAAAATAGTGCATTTTTACATTGTCTCCCAAATGTCCTATCAAAATAACTTTGTTAATGGTTCCGTTCATAATAAATCAGTTTATGGTGCTTATAATTTAATTGTTTTTCAAATTCTATATATTACCGTCATATTGTGATTCGGTATAAATTTATTTCAAAGGTATATCATAAATTGTAATTATCCAAAAAATTTGCGATAACTACCGGCAACGGATACAATTTAAGTTGTTTTATATCAACAGCTTGTAACGACAAGCCGGTTGTTTTTAATTTCCAAAAATGAATATTCAAATGTTGATGGGTCAATTTATGATTGGTTTGAGACAAATGTTCGGGTTTATGTTCGGGTGTAATTTGCCATTTGTCATAAAACAATTTCCAATCGTTGTTCGACGGTGATTTTTGGTTTGGAGTTTCAATTAAAGGCAACTGATATAAATTTTTCCATATATCGTCGTTTTGTCTTTTTTGGAGTAAAATTTTATCGTTTGAATATACCAAAACAAAATGAAAAGTTCTTTTTTTAATTTTAATTTTGGGTAATTTTACGGGCAACCGTTCAACTTTTCCGGTTTGATATGCTACACATTCTGTTTGCAAAGGACAAGTTTTACAAAGAGGTTGTTGCGGTAAACATTGCAAAGCTCCAAATTCCATTACAGCTTGATTGTACCGTGCCGGTTGCGAAGTATCCATGCTTTGTGCGGCTGTAATTTTAAATATTTTTTTTCCTTCGGAAGTGTTTATGGGAACGGCTATTCCTTTTAATCGAGACAGCACACGAAAAACATTGCCATCGATTACGGGAACCGCTTGGTCAAAACAAAAGGAAGCAATGGCTGCTGCGGTATATTCGCCTACTCCTTTGAGTTGTAACAGTTTGGCATAAGTTGAAGGAAACCTGCCGTTGTAACGATGAACTATTTCTTTAGCCGTATGGTGTAAATTGCGAGCACGCGTATAATATCCCAAACCTTGCCAAAGTTTCAAAACTTCTTGTTCATCGGAATTTGCCAGAGCATATACATCGGGAAATTGTTTAATAAATTTTATATAGTAAGGCAATCCTTGTGCTACCCGTGTTTGTTGCAATATGATTTCGGATAGCCAAATTTTGTATGGATCTTTGGTGTGTCGCCAAGGCAAATCTCTTTTGTTTTGTTCAAACCACCGGATAAGTTTTGCGCTGTTCATGGTTTTATAAAATCATTTGTTGAAAAGAAAGAACGGTATGAAAGCCTTTTTGATGAAAATACTCGGGAACACTGTTGCCTATAGCCATAAAAAAATCGCCTCCCCAAGCTCCCAAACTTTTAACAACACCCGAAAAGTCGTTAAACAATTCGGTTTGCAATGCGGGACGTTGCAAAATATCGGAGATTATTTGTTCGTGGCGTTTTATTAAGCCTTCAAAATCCTGCAAGTCGGTAACAGCAGGCAATTTGCGACTTATCGTATCTATTTCCGATAAAAATTGAGCTGATGGCAATGTTTGTCGATATTTGCTTATTTCATGTCGGCTGTTTTGTTTGCGGTTGCGATAAACAAAAAATATTTTGTCCGAAAATGAAGGATTGAAAAAAGTAGTTTTCCAAACCGAAAATTTATTTCTATAACTATAAAAATCCTTATTTTCCGGTTTTTTACGGCTCAGCCGATACCAAATCGGTTTGTTTTCGATAGCAACTGCTATATCGTAACCACTTCCGCCAAAACTTATGTCGAGCAATTGGAAAGGATCAACACCAGACCATTGATGTAAAAGGACCAGTAAACTCGACGATGAACCCAATCCCCAATTCCGGTCAAAATTCAAACGAGTAACAAACTGCAAATTTTCGTGCCACAGATCGGGTTTTTGCAAACGAATATATTGCAAAAGTTTTTGCAACAATAAGGCTTTTTGGGTATCGGTTGTTTGCTCAATTCGGTTTAAGTTTTTTGAAAAAACAGCTTCAAACCATAATCCGGATGGTTCGTAACTCTGCCATTTGTGTCCCGAATATGTGTATGGCAATACTTGTAAAGATTGCCCGAAACGAACCGGAACGGCAAATGCCGTAGCGCCGTTTAACACTACATATTCACCGCTAATCATAAGTTTTCCGGGAGCAAAATAAGTCATTGACATGTATTTGAGGCAAAGGTAGTTATTTTTAGGACGGTAAAATTTACAAATATTCCGATTTCTTTTCTTTTACGATAAAAAAACCGTCACTTCCTTTTTTTTGATACAATGGCATCAACATATATCCTTTGACCGGACTGGTTATTTTTTGGTTATTTTGCAGTGCCAAATTTTCGGACTTATCTACCGGTTTGAAGTTGTAATATCCTTTATTCATTTTAAAATGATGCCAATCTTCGAGTTTGTGCCGGTATATCAGTTCCAAATGGTGCGGATATTTTTCGGAAATAAATTTTAGTTTACTACGGCTTTCTGTTACTTGGGGCAATTTTTCATCGACCAAGCCGGCATAAGCCAAACTATGCCATAGTGCAGCCGTTAAGTTTTCGGTAGCTTCATTCGTATTGTGTGTGCCACCTTCAAACACTACCGAAGTCATGCCTTTGTTGCCAAAATAAGACAAAGCGGTTCCGGGTAACATATCCGAAAGTTTTTCGATAAAAGGAACTCCGAATGAACGGGCAAAAGCTATGCTTTTGTCATTGCCGGCAGGAATACAAAACACGCCGCTTTGTGCCGAGAAAGTATGTAAATCCAAAAAAATACAATGCTCAAACTGTCTATGACAAATATCTTCGGTAATAATTTGATGCAAATCTTTTAAAGCTTGTATATCGGCTACTTCATTCCGATTGCCTGACAAATATTTTTTTAACCACAAACGGTTTAAGTCTTTTTCTATAAACCGTTCGTTTTTTTGCAAGGCTTCGATATTGCCTTTTAAAAAATAAGCTTGACCTTTATGGTTTTGAAAGTGTATTTTGAGTTGGGGCAATATATTTTGAATAGCTTGTACTCCGTTTTGTTCGTTGCCGTGCATACCGCCTATAACGATAAGCTTGGTTTTGGGATTTTGACCTAAACCGGCTATAAAATGTTTATTCGTTCTTTCATTCATCCGACACAAATTTTAAAAGAAGTGCAAAAATGATAAAAATTTATCAAATTTAAAAATGTATCAGAATCTTTCAAACAAACGTCGGCTGAGGTGAAAAAATTCGGTTTCGGTAAGCATGCCTATCAATTTGCCGTTTTGTACTACCGGCAAGCTGCCGAATTTGGAAGTATCCATTATTTTCATGGCTTCTTCTATTTTTTGGTCGGGTTTGATAGTTTGGGGTTTTTTGAGCATCACGTCTTTTACTTTTAAATCTTTGAGGGTTTTGTCGGCAGCCAGCTTACGCAAGGTTCTTAACAGCGAACGGGCGGTTACCAAACCTACAAATTTACCTTTTTCGTCTTCAACAGGCACATATCTCAGTTTAGCCCAATTCATCATATCGGCAACAAATTCGACTATATCGTCGGGTTGCACTGACAAAACATCTGTTTTCATAACCTCTTCAACCAATAGTTTGGAAGGGTGCCAGTGCGGCAAATCTTTCAACTCGGGGATTTTCCACTCGTGCAAAGGTTTTTCCTTTTTTTGATTTTCGATAGTGGACATGGTAATCAATGTCAGTATTTCTTCTTTTGAAGCTTTGTCTTTTAGGTTTTCGTAAGTTTGCAACATCCAATCGGCACCGGTATTTTCTTTTTTTACTCTTTTTTCAATAATTCCCAAATAGTGGTTGATGTCTTTGGTGTCGATACCTTGCAATTGTAATCCGTGTCGGGCAACCGGAAGTAATTCGTTTAGTATCAGGTCTTTGGCATAATATTTTTTGTTATTAAACCAAACAAATTGTTTGGAAATACCGCCGCGAGCCGCTGCATAAAAATTGGCTTTGGCTTGGTCGAAACGGATATATCGGGTGATGTCGTCCAGTTTATCGGCATAGCCTTGCATCAGTCCCAGCCAAAAAGCTGCGTTTGCCATTTCGTCGGGTACACTGGGACCGGCAGGAAACATGCGAGCTTCGATACGCAAGTGTGGTTTTCCGTTGCCCGATATACCGTAAACCGGACGGTTCCAACGGTAAATGGTCGAGTTGTGGACGGTAAGTGCTTTGAGCTTGGGAGTAATTCCTTTTTGCACCATTTCCAAACTGTCTTCTTCAAAGTCGGCACCGAGTAGAACTCTGTATCTCAAAATATCTTCTTTAAAAATATCCATTACTCCGTTTTGCACCCAGTCGGTTCCGAAGGTTACACGCGGGTGTCTGTCGCGAATATGTTCATCGCTGACACGGGTATCGATTGATTGCTGAAACAACGAAATACGAGTTTCGTGCCACAGTCTTTTGCCAAAGAGCAAGGGGGCATTAACGGCACTTGCCAATACAGGACCGGCTATGGCTTGGGCAATATTGTATTTTTTGGCAAAATCTTGCGGATCAACTTGTAAGTGCACCTGAAATCCGGTGTTGGCAGCTTCAATTAAACCGCTGTTAAGCTTAATATTGAGTTCGTCAATACCGTGTATATTTATCAAAAATTCTTCGCCACGCATATCACGCAAAGCATCCATCAGTGCAAAATAACGGTCAATAGGTGTTATTTGTTCGCGTTCAATATCAAATTTTCGTACGGTAGGAAGGATACCTGTCAAAACTATATCGGCTTCAAACTCTTTGGCTATTTTTTTGATTTTTTTCAAATCCGATTTAATTTCTTTTTCCATGGCAGACAAGGCGTCTTCTTTGAAATATCGCGGAGTGGCATTGGTTTCCAAATTAAATTGTGCCAATTCGGGACTTAGATTTTTCATTTGTGCTTTTTCCAAAATATCCAAATTATGGTGAAAGGGTTTGTAATTTTTGTCCACCAAACACAATTCTTGTTCTGCTCCTATTTTTACCACACCTTTTTCAAACCAATCGTTTTCGAGCATGGTTTCAAAAGCCTGCACGTCTTTTAATAAATTTTTGGTAAATTTTTTAAGTTCTTTTTTTGAACCGGCTATTTTGACTTTAAAATCGCCCATAGTTAAGCTTATTTTGGTTATTAAAATACGAAAGTAAGAATATTTTTAAACATTTTGACATATTATTGATTTTTTATTGTAATTTGAAGTATTTTATTGACATATAAATGATTATAATGTTAATTGTTTGACATATTATTTATGACAAAAACTACTGCAATTTTAGGCTGTTCGGGTCTATATTATTTTTCATTATATTTGTAAATTCTATTTGGGTGTTATTTTTTACCCCATTTATATTTTTGAATGTTTTAGCAGTATTGACAAGATTTATTGTTTAATACTACTTATGAAGTAAGCTTATAAACCATGAAAACAGACACCTGCGATATACCTATACAAAGCCAACCCACGGGTTGTTCCAAAATCGGAACTTGTGACATGAAGGGTTGTAACAAACTGACTACTTTTGACTGGTTGCATGATATACCCTTGGCTGCCGGCGAAAAACCTTTTCCGTATGTTGAAGTCCGGTTTAAAAATTCGCGTAAAGATTTTTACAGCACCAACGGGCTCGAATTGTACGTTGGCGATACCGTTGCCGTCGAAGCCAAAACAGGTCATGATGTAGGCGTAGTTGCCATGACCGGTGAACTGGTGCGTTTACAAATGAAAAAGAAAAATGTCGATTACAGAACAGCCGAAATACCAAAAGTTTATCGCAAAGCCGGTCAGCGCGACATCGATAAATGGCAAGAATACCGCCTTAAAGAAGAAAAAGTTAAACACAAAGCTCGCGAATATGTGATAAAACATAATTTGCAAATGAAAATTTCGGACGTCGAATATCAAGGCGACGGGTCAAAAGTTACTTTTTATTATACAGCCGACGGACGCGTAGATTTTAGAAGTTTAATCAAAGACTTGGCACGAGAATTTTCGACCCGTATCGAGATGCGACAAATTGGTTTTAGACAGGAAGCCGCTCGATTGGGAGGTATCGGCTCTTGTGGTCGTGAACTGTGTTGTTCGTCGTGGATGACCGATTTTAGAAGTGTTGCCACATCGGCAGCCAAATACCAACAATTGTCTCTCAATCCGCAAAAACTTGCAGGACAGTGCGGCAAACTCAAATGTTGTCTCAACTTCGAACTTGACAGTTATGTCGATGCTTTAAGTGATTTTCCGGCACATAATCTGCAACTCGAAACCGAAAAAGGAAGTGCCAAGTGGATTAAATCGGATATCTTTAAAGGACATTTGTGGTATGCTTATACCGATACACAAGAAAACGGCAATACCTGGCATAAACTTACCTTGGAACAAGTCAATGAAATTATCGAAATGAATAAACAAGGACAAAAAGCCCATAGCTTAGAAGAATATGCCGCCGAATTGTCATTACTCGAAATAAAACCGGTCGAAAATTTTGAAAACGTTGTAGGGCAAGACAATATCAACCGTTTTGATGAGGTAAAACGAAAAAGAAAAAAGAAAAAAAGACGTAAACCCCAAAACAACAAATCCGCTCAAAACAATACCCGGAACAAAAATCAAAACACACAAAGTTCGGCAAACAAAAAAAGAAAAAAACGAAAACGCAACAACAACCGAAAAAACAATGAAAAATAAATGGCTGTTCATATTAATATTTGCTTTGTCAAACTGCCGGCAACCGGTTGTTTTTAAACAAACCAAAGATATCGATGCAAAGGGCTGGCACAAAGACAGTATAGTACAACTCGATTTTAAACCGCAAAAAAAACACGGCAAATACAACATATTTTTCTTGATAAGAAACGACAATAATTATCCATACGCCAATATATTTTTGATAGCAAACCTAAAAAACGGTCATCGAAATATGGTTGATACACTCGAATACGAAATGGCAGATGCCAAAGGAAATTGGCTTGGCAGCGGTATTTGGGATTTGAAAGAAAGCAAATTGATATACCGAAAGAACTTTGCCGTTGAAGATACTTTACCCGTTCATATCAGCGTCCAACAAGCCGTGCGAAAATCGGGACAAATATTGGGCGACGAATATTTGCCCGGCATCAAAACCGTCGGCATAATTATTGAAGAAAAAACCGAATAAAACACTATTGATATACATGACAACCAAAAACAAAACATCAAAGTATAAAAAATATATCAAATGGTTTTGGCTCAGTTTTGCAGTCGGACTTTTGTCAGTGGTTTTGGTATTTTTTTTAGCCGCCAAAGGTTATTTGGGATATATGCCCGATTTTGAAGTCTTGGAAAACCCCAAATCCAACCTCTCTACCCAAATATTTTCGGAAGACGGTAAAGTTATCGGTAAATTTTACATCAAAGAGAACCGCACACCGGTTCGTTACGACGAACTGTCGCCTTATTTGCCCCAAGCTCTTATTGCCACCGAAGACGAACGATACTACAGCCACTCGGGTATAGATTTTCGCAGTTTAACCCGAGCCATAGTTTTTTTGGGTCAACGCGGCGGTGGAAGTACCGTTACGCAACAGTTGTCCAAACTCCTGTTTCACAAACGCGAAAACGCAACTTTGCTTAAAAAAATCATTCAAAAAATCAAAGAACAAATCATAGCCGTCCGATTGGAAAAACAATATACCAAAAACGAAATCATTGCCATGTATCTCAACCAGTTTGATTGGCTCAATCAGGGTGTAGGCATCAAATCGGCATCGCGTATTTATTTTAACAAAGAACCCAAAGACTTAAAGATAGAAGAAGCCGCCACACTGGTAGGTATGCTCAGAAATCCGGCATATTATCGTCCTATCAGCCGCCCCGAACGCACCCAAAAACGACGCAATGTGGTTTTGCACCAAATGGCAAAAAACGGTTATATTACTCAAAAACAAAAAGATTCATTGCAAAAATTACCTCTAAAACTCAATTTTCACCCCGAACGTCATGACGAAGGCATGGCAACTTATTTGCGCGAATATATTCGAAAGTTTGTAGGAAATTGGGCAAATAAACACCCCAAAGAAGACGGTAGTCACTACAATATTTATACAGACGGATTAAAAATTTATACCACCATAGACTCCCGTTTGCAAGCCAATGCCGAACAAGCCGTAAAATTACACATGAAACGCTTACAAAAAGTTTTTGACCAACAAGCAAAAAAATATTTTAAAAACGCCCCGTTTTATTTTCCCAAACTCAACGCCAAACAAACCCAAAAAGAAATAAAAAAAATCATGCAAACCGCCATGCGACGTTCCGAACGCTGGCGAGTAATGAAAAAAGCCGGATTAAGCAATAAAGAAATAGAAGCTTCCTTCTACAAAAAAACCAAAATGCGTATATTTTCGTGGAACGGCGACATAGATACCTTAATGACACCTTACGATTCCATTCGATACTATAAACGTTTTTTGCAAGCAGGTTTAATGTCCATGGAACCATCGAGCGGTCATATAAAAGCTTGGGTAGGCGGTATCAATTTTAAACATTTCAAATATGACCACGTCAAACAAGGTGCCCGTCAGGTAGGTTCCACTTTTAAACCATTTGTATATGCTACGGCTATTAACCAAAAACATTTGTCGCCCTGCGATTCGTTTCCCAATGTACCATATACCATTGAAGCCGGACGTTGGGGATTGCAAAAACCATGGACACCCAAAAATGCGGGTGGACAATACGGCGGTAAAATGACCCTAAAACAAGCCTTAGCCAACTCGATCAATGTAATTACGGCACAACTTATCGATATGGTTGGTCCGCAACCCGTTGTCGATTTGGCAAAAAATTTGGGAATCAAACACGATATTCCACCGGTGCCTTCCATTGCCTTGGGAACCCCCGAAATATCATTGTATGAAATGGTAGGTGCCTTAAACGGATTTTCTAATCAAGGGGTTTATATCGAACCTTATGTTATAAGCCGAATTACCGATAAAAACGGTGTGATACTGTATGAAAAAATACCCCAAACCAAAGAAGTTTTAAGCCCCGAAATAGCCTATACGGTTATCAATCTCATGCAAGGTGTTACCCAATACGGAACCGGCTCGCGATTGCGAGGAAGTTGGGCAAAAAACACCAAATTTTATAAAGAAGTAATGACCGGTTACCCTTATAATTTCACCAATGAAATAGCCGGCAAAACCGGAACTACCCAAAACCAATCGGACGGTTGGTTTATGGGTATGGTGCCCAATTTGACAACCGGCGTTTGGGTCGGAGCAGAAGACCGCTCTGTGCACTTTAAAAGTGTTAAATACGGACAAGGTGCCACCATGGCTCTGCCTATTTGGGGTACTTACATGAAAAAAAATTATGAAAACAAAGAATTGGGCATCAGCAAAGCTCCTTTTGCCAAACCCAACCATATCAGCATCCGTTTGGATTGTGATAAAAAAAACGATAACAATAAAACCGAAAACGATAAACCAATCGATAATGATGAGGAGGACGATTTGGAATAACAAATCTAATCGGATAAAATTGTGTATCATTGCAACGAGCAAGTTACAGAGTAGTCTATAATTGTTATTGAATGAAAAGTAACAAATTAAAGTGATAGGTATTTAACGAAAATATTTACACTAATTTTTTTTAAATAAATTTATTTTTTTTATAATTTTACGACAACTATCAATAAACTGTTTATTGCATGTTTTTAAAACTAATTTATTTGGAATGGAAACAATTTTTCCGTTCTTCTTATTGGCAACGCAGTTTGGCTATGAATTTGTTTTTAGGATTTTTAGCTCTTTATATGTTGCTCAATTTCTTTGCTATCGGTATTGGTGCTTTTTATTTGCTCAAAGAACGTTTTCCGGACAAAGATCCGTTGTTTTTGGTTAATTCGATATTGGGATACTGGTTTTTGGGAGATTTAATCATACGTTATTGGGCGCAAAAACTTCCAACTGCATCGGTTTATCCTTTGTTAATATTACCCGTTCGCAAAAAACTAATTGCCCGTTACATATTATTTAAATCAGGCTTTTCATTTTGGTTTTTTTTGCCTTTGACAGCTTTTGTTCCTTTTGCCGTTGTACTTTGGATAAACGGCTATAATCACTTGCAAGTTTCGGCTTGGTTGGCAACCGTTGTCGGTATTACATTGACTAACAATTATTTAAACTATTTGATAAACCGGTCAAAAAAATCCTTTTTTGTATTGATAGTTATATTGATAACAGGTCTTCTTTTGGATTATACCGGTGTATTGTCGTTGAGTAATATAAGCCTTTCGTTCTTTAATAGTTTGAAACTGATGCCTTGGTTGACATTTATACCTTTTGTTGCCGCTTATATCTTTTATTGGTTTGACTTTCAAAATATTTTGCATAAATTATATTTGGACAGTTTTGATGCAAACAAAACCCGAGCGCAAAGCGGCGATATTATGTGGGTGAACAAATTGGGTGAAACCGGAATATTTTTAAACAACGAAATCAAAAAAATTTGGCGAAGCAAACGAACCAAAAACCTAAAGCAGTTCATTATTGCCCCGTTGTTCGGCATATTTTATATGCAAATAATCGGTCAAGAGAAAACCCCCGAAGATATGCAAATCACATTTATATTTGTAGCCATATATATGTTGGGGATTTTTTCTATTTCTTATGCCAACTATATTCCATCGTGGGACAGTGCTTATTATCCGTTTATTATGAGCCAAAAAATCAATTTTAAAAAATACTTGGAAGCCAAATGGATTTTACTGATATTGGCAAACATCATTATTTTTATATTGAGTATTCCTTATATTTATTACGGTTGGTCTTATTTGGGTATTTTATTTGCCGTTTTGCTTTTCAATATAGGTTTTATCAATCCGGTTTTTTTGTGGTTGGGTAGTTACAACACACAAAGGATCGATTTAAATGCCAAAGCCAATTTTAATACACAAGGATTAACGGTGCGCAATTTTATAACGGCAATGTTTATACTGATGATACCTATGATAATCACCGTAATATTATCAAAAAAACAGGGTCTTGCCTACGGAATGATATTTTTGATATTGTCCGGTCTTCCCGGTATTTTGTTTAAAAATTATTTTTTGACCCGTATCGAAAATAAATATTTGCAAAAAAAATATAAAACATTACACGGTTTTAAACAAAAAACATAAATATACGTTATGATACAAGTAAAAAACCTCAGCAAAAAATACAATGGCAATACGGTACTCCATATACCCGAACTACACATATCCAAAGGTCAAAGTTTCGGGTTGGTGGGAAATAACGGCGCCGGCAAAACAACTTTTTTTAATTTGGTATTAGACTTGATACGTCCGACAAGCGGATTTATTACCAACAAAGGTGTTCAAGTAAATAAAAGTGAAGAGTGGAAAAGTTTTACTTCGGCATTTATTGACGAAAGTTTTTTGATAGGTTATTTAACCCCCGAAGAATATTTTTATTTTGTAGGCGAATTGCGTGGTGTAAACCGCAATGAAGTTGATAAATTTGTCAGCCGTTTCGAAGATTTTTTTAACGATGAAATATTGGGCAAAAACAAATATTTGCGAGACCTGTCCAAAGGTAACCAAAAAAAAGCGGGTCTGATTGCGGCACTAATCGGAAATCCGGAAGTTGTTATTCTCGATGAACCCTTTGCCAATTTGGATCCGACCACCCAAATACGCTTAAAAAAATTATTAAAAGAATTGTCCGAAAATCAAGAAAAAACTTTGCTTATATCCAGTCATGATTTGGGTCATATAACCGAAGTAACCGATCGTATAGTTGTATTGGACAAAGGAAATATTGTAAAAGATATACAAACCAATCCCGAAACTTTAAAAGAGTTGGAAGCTTTTTTTACGGTATGATAGTAAAACCACGTACTCAATTGGTTCGGTATTTAACGACATCTTTTTAACTTTATTCGTAAGATCAATTAAATATCCCGAAAGGCACTGACTTCCTACAGTCGTAAAAACAACTCATGAAAACTTTGCTATATTTATCGTATGTCAAATAAAATAATGAAACGGACAAACAAAGTTTTTTGTTTAAAATATTCATTTTTCAGTTCAAATATCCC
>Ga0256834_1000635_pt1 | contig 24910 bp, 33 predicted proteins | sample 4281140metaG_FD_190536 | JGI IMG/M metagenome (GOLD analysis project Ga0256834, IMG submission 190536) | Hydrothermal vent microbial communities from East Pacific Rise, Pacific Ocean - 4281-140 | ecosystem: Environmental > Aquatic > Marine > Hydrothermal vents | place: Pacific Ocean: East...
ACAAATAAAGAAAAAGGACTTAAAAAAACTAAAATAGTATAACAACACAATAAAATTAGAAAAAATATATACTGAATAGGTAATAAAAAGTTTAAGTAAGAATCCAACAACAAAACTCTTAACATTTTATGAACTAAATATAAATAAACTAACAAAGTAGAGCAAATAAATAAAGTGGGGACATCCCCCACCCATACTACCTTCACTTACTTCTCCTTTTTAACTACTTTTGGAAGTTCTTTTACTTTTATTACTTCCTTTATACCTAACTTTTTCAATAAAACTTGTTTTGCTTGTTTAATCATAAGAGCTACTGCATCATCCCCTTCAGACAAAATAGCCGTTACAGTCTTACTATTAGCTATTTTAGGAACTATATAAATCGCTGCAAACTGTTTTGTATTTGGTAACATTAAATATAAAATTAAAGAAAAAATCCCCATAGCAGTCAATCTTTTTACATATATAGAAGAAAAAATACTCTTTATTAATTGAGTATATTCAGTTGCAGTATCAGCTAAAAAAACAGCCACAAAAAATAAAGCAATAATAGCACATACAATTAAAAAACTAAGTGTACCAAAAAAAGAACCTAACATATCTAACTTTAACCAAAACCAAATTAGCCAAGGACTAATATGCATACCTACTCCCCCTTATTTTAGTTTTCATTAAATAGCATTTTTTGTAATACACTAGCAATTTCTCTTGTTTCCTCTTGAGCTTGGGGAATATTTCTTTTCTCCACAAAATCTTTCCATACACATAAAGGAGCTGATATCATTAAAGTAGTATTTGCTCCCATAGGCATAAAATATCTCTTTACTTCATTTTTTACATTCTTAACATCTTTCAAATCATTATAAAATAACATCATTACATTAAAATAATGCTCTAAAATAGGTGTATCTAGTAACTCTCTCGGTATTACTACTCCATCACATTCAGTATATCTATGACTTCTCTGATTAAAATTAGCTGTAGTATGTCTAACTATCTGATTTGCTGCTACTCTTGAACAATTATAAAATACAGCTACTTTCCAACAAGGAATAGAAGAATTAAAGAGAAATACTTTAGCATTAGTATATCTCATTTGCAAAGAATCAAATAAAACAACTTCAATACTTTTTAAAGTAGCTTCCTTCTTAAAATCTAATATTTGTCTCCAATCTGGAATATCTACAGAAATAAGTTCTTTAAATTCTTCTTCAGGTAAATACTCAGCAAAATGCCTTAAATTAAATAACAAATAATCTCCATTCTCTATTTCAAAAACCTTAAAAAATAATCTATGAATATCAAATATTTGATATTTAGGTTTCCCTATAATAGGTATGCGAATAGGCGTATGGGCAAATACACTAAAATGTTTATTTCTATATAATGCCATTAAAAATCTAATCCTCTTTTCCTTATCTAAAAACTTTTCTTCTAAAAGAATACGAATAGGGTAAGTGTTACTATAACATATACGAGCAGCTAAATAAGAAAAAACCAAATCCCTAGCTAACTGCTCTTTATTTATATCTTTAGCTAATTCCTGAATTAGAAATTCTTTCAATGCTTTATTTTGGTCTGGAAAAGCTACAGGATTACACATAACATTCCTCCCTACAAGTTTATTTCTTTTAACAAATCCTCAACTTTGCCCACAATAAAAGTATCTAATAGCTTATCAGAAGTAATACTTAATAATGCTTTTAAATAAGAAATAGTTCTCATAGATAATGCTTCTTTAATTGCTGTCTTTGTAGTAATAAAAAAATATGGATAATAATTCTTTTTAAAAATTAGTAAAAAGTTTATTCTATCTACTTCTTCTTTAATTTTTAATGCCTTTTCTACCCACCATTGTAATATTACATTGTCGTCAGGATTATTAAATAAAATTCTCAAATTAAACCTATTAGATTCTTTAAAACTAAATAAAAATGGAAACTTTTCAAAATATTCCTCAAGTACATAAATAGAAGGATAAATCTCTTTCAAATCTTTTTTCAATAATCCATAATCCACTTCAAAAATATTAGCATACTTATATAAAAATCGCTCTTCTATAGGATGTTTCTGAAATTTTTGTGTTTGTTTATTTAACTCTTCAAAATCTATCATTAGTTACCCTCTTTAATAAAAACTTACTTCAGAAGTGATTTCTACCTTCTTCAATGCTTCTTCCAATTTTTCTAAGCAAGAATAATAATCATCTTCAATTTTTCTAGCATTCTTCCCATAAATCATTTGAAATGCTTTATTTACCAAAACTTTTTTATACAATGCATTATTTAATCCTAGCTCATCATACCTTTGCTGTAATACATCTTTTAATTTCATTAAAATTTCAGCTCTTTTTATTCTCTCTTCCCAAGCAAGCTCTATATTCCAAGACAACCAATCATCCACCTTCTTTAAAACATCTTCAAATGCAGAACAAGGAAATCTAGCATCATCATAATAATCAGTTATAAACCCTAAAGTAACATAATAAGGTTTTTCTATTACAGAAGCTAAAGAAAATTCCTCTAATGAGTCTCCAGCTTTTTCTTCAGCTTCTTTATAAATCTCAAAAGCTTGATGTGCCTTATCTCTTAAATTTGGAGCTTTTTCTATATTAAGAAACATAATCTTTTCTTTTAAATGTTTAGGAACTACTATAGCTAATATTTCAGACATTCCCATATTTCTCATAGCTTCTACTCTATGTTGCCCATTAATAACTTCATATCTCCCGTCTATTTCTGAAGGTACTACTATTACAGGCTCTACAAATCCACAAAAATCAATAGACATCATTAAATTTTTAATTAACTGTTGAGATATTTTTCTCTGAATACTAGGAATATCAATTTTTGATAAAGATAATAAACCAAATTGTATCTTTTCTTTCTTTACTGGCTCTTCAAAAGGTATTAACATTTCTGCCATAACTCTATCCTCCCTTATTCTTTATCATTTAATAAATCTTCAGATTTAACAATTAATCCCATTTCTTCTCTAATTTTCTGTTCTAACCCTTCTTCTTTTTCTAAAGCTAACATTAAATCTTTTAACCTATACTTTTTACCTTTAAATTCATACCATCCCTTATCTTTTGGAATTACTAATTTATTCCTTTTAGCTATTAAAAATAAATTATATCCATTCACAAATCGTCTCTCTAATAAAGAAAAATACAATTCAATACTCTTAAATGGAACTGAAATGTGATTTTTAGTTGCTGTAGCCTTAATTATTATCCCTATAGTTTCTCCTTCAGAATTTTTTTCTATAGCAATGCGTTTTAAATCAATAGTTAAAATAGGGGCAAACTCTACAGCTTTTCCACCCAATCTAGCTACTCCACCAGCAAACTTTCCAATTACTTTCTTATTTTGAGAAATGTAAATTAAGGAAGCATTCCACTTACGCAAGCTAGGTCTAACTACTCTAAAAAATTTAGAGAGTAGTCTAGCGTGAATTCCTGGCTGGTCTGATTCTTCTAATTCTTTCTCTGCAGCAACACTTAAACTATCTATACAACATAAAATATGAGGAGCTTGTCCATACTTTTTTCTTACTAAGGTAACAAAATTTTCAAATACATCAAAGGCTTTCTCTACACTTCTTGGAGTAGCTACTACCAATCTACTTAAATCCCCACCTAAACTTTTAAAAAATGCTTTATCAAAATTACTTTCAGTATCAATAAGAAGGGGGATGGAATTCGGGTAATATTTCTGAAATTTAATAATTAAAGTCAATAGTAATAAAGACTTTCCCGAATCCTCATCCCCTGCAATTTGTGTAATCTTACATAAAGGAATACCTGGTCTTCCTATAATATAATCTAAACCTAATATTTCAGTAGGAAGTAATTTAAGCTCTAGTTCTTTATCTTCTGCAAGATTCAATATAACTTCATCAGAATGTTTTCCTTTTAACTCTGAAACTATATCTACTAAACTTAACTCTTTTTCTTTAGGCATAGCCTAGCTCCTAAAATGGCAAATCTGTATTATCAGCAAAATCTAAATCTCCCTCTTCTACTTCTAAAACTTTCTCCTTTTCTCCTAAAGCCTTTTCCACTTCCTCTACAGCTTTATCTACCTGATTACTCATATAAAACTCATTATACTGCTTTGCCCACTTAACAAACTGAGAAATTTTTTCTGCATCTTCCTTAACACTAGTTAAAATATCATAATTTTCCACATTCTTGCATTCAGGAACAAAGTAAGTAACTGCTCCTTTTTTCTCCTTCTTATTATGTATAGTAAATATACGAGATAAATGTCCTTCTGCTTGATACTTCTGCAAAATACTATTCAATCCAAATAAATAAGCTCCTTTAATGTAAGCTATAGCATAATACTTCTCATCATTATCATCTATAAATTCTATCAAAGAAATTCTCTGCAACTTAATTCCATCATCTTCAGCTTTCAACTGAGATATTGCAACTCCTGTCTTTAAATCATAAGCACTTTTAATCTGAGACATTTCAAATATATTACTTATAACTACACTCTTATTCAATTCAGCATCAAACTTGGAATATTGAAAGAAACTTTTAAGAAATCTCATTCTAACTGGGTTAGGTAAAACCTTTTCATAAGATATAACATTCCCTTCATCATCCTTTATAGGATTAATTACCCAGACTCCTAAAGAAGCAAGCTCAGCATCATAGTTTACTTTAGCTATAGGAAATGGTGGAGTAACTGCATTATTTGCATACAAAGTATTCATAATAGCTTCTATTTGCTCCTCAGTTAACCCAAGTGCTTCTAACTGTTCTCTTGTTAACTCTGCCATCCTTCTTCCCCCTTAGTTTTTATTTTTAATGAGACATTTTTTCTACAATATCTTCAATAGATTGACTATTATTAATTAAATCTTTAAAATCTTTTGAAAATTTATCAGCTAATCCTGGAACTGTCAATAGGAAAAACATAAATAACCATACTGAAATATCTACAGTATTTTTAATCAATACATCTACATCTTCAGAATTATTCAAATCCAAATTAAGATTTTCTAATGCTTCCTTGTTTACTCCAGGAACTACATCATACAAAAATGAAACCATTTTAAATAACATATCTTTCAATCTTAAAATTTCATCTGAATCTTTCTTTACTGCTTCTTCATCAAATAGTGTTCCTGTAAAAAATGTGTCAAATACCTTAGAAAATAATAAAGATAGCTTTTGTTTTTCCACAACTTCCTCCTTATATTTTTATTTTATTATACCATAGTAGTATCTTCTTTACCATACAACAAATACAACATTCTTCCTAAATCATCAAATGCCTCTTTACATGCCTCCAATATAGAAACCATTTCCTCTGTTTCTATCACTTTTTTAGAAATTTGTAAGTATCTGTCATCTGTAAAAATAAGAGATTTAATAGTTTCTTCAGTTAATCTTTGACCTTTTGCAGCTTCTCTTATTTCCCTATAAATCTCATAATATACTTTCTTTTGCTCCAATTTAAGCTCTAACAATTTAGACTTAGTCCTAGCTAAAGCTATAGTATAACGAGCTTTCCTAGAAGTATATTCTTTTGCAACTTCTGAAATGGCATAATCACTTAATCTTAATTCTTCTATAAAGTTTTTAAAATTTTCAGTTAGTTTTTCAACCATAAGTTCTTTATTCATATTATCCCCCCTTTAAGCTATGTCTCCTATTATTTCAAATACATTTGATAATAGACTTTCTGCTTCAACCCACACTAAATTAGTGCTTGTTTCAGGACTGTCTAAATCTATAAAATTAACTAACAATGCATTTTTAGTAGGACTGTAATTTACTACATGCACTTCCTTTAATACAGAAAGTCCTTTATTATATCCAGATTCCAATTTTAATAATACTCTTTTTGAAATTACATCCTCTACTCTTAACTTCCTTTTTCTTCCTCTCTTTGGCATATTCTCCTCCAACTTTTTTATTTATAATTATATTTTACCATATTCTAAATCAAATGTCAAGTATTAAAACATAATTTTGGATTATTTTCAAAAGCTTTTTTTAATGCCCTAGCAAATTTAGGAAGATAACCAAATAATTCTCCAAAAATGTGAAAGTTAATAAGAGAATTCATTAAATCTTTTTTCCTATTTCGTTTTAAATCATACCTTTCATAATCAGCATTATAATCCTGCCAAAAATCTTCATCAGAAAAACTGTAAGGAACTTTTACCACTTTCTTTTTAAATCTCTGTAATCCTTTTAAAAATATAGATTTCAACCTTTTTATCTCATCAAACTTTTCTTTAACTCCTAGACTTTTTAAAATTCCTTCTCTGTCTAACTCCACTCCAAAGTAAAACTTAGAAATTTTCTTCCATCTCTCATCTGAGACATCAGTATTCAGGCAATAAGTTTCTATAATAAAGTAAACTTCATTTATATTATTTGTTTTCAAATCATACATATTCATTAGAAATTCGACAAAAGTTTTCAATTTGTCTCTTTCTTCCTTAGTTCTCAAATTTAAAGTAGAATAAGCCTCTACATGCCCTTGTAAATCTCTAATAGTTTGAACTAACCAGGTATTTAATCCCATCTTAGCTCTAAAAGCTACTTCATCAAATCCTGTAGGATTCTCTCCTTTTACATCATACAATATTCTATGCAAAGTAGAAAAATGTTTATCTTTATTAAATCTTGAACGCATTTTTGATAATTCTTTTCTTAATTTTTTATATGTCATAACAACTTTTGAAGTGAATTTAGGATTAAAGTTATCTTCTCTCCACTTTCTATAAAAAAACTTTCTTAACATTTCATAGCGTAAGTCATAGGTTAAATTATACAATATTAGTGGTAAGCAAGAACACTTCTTACATTGCCAAGAATTATCTACATACTTCTGATAATAAAGTTTTACATAATTTTCTAAATCATATATAAACTGCCAAACTTTATTTGAAACATTCTTCAAAGAAGTTTTAGGTTTAATCAAATACTTTAAAGCAAACATATAAAAATATGCCCATCCATACTCTATATGGTCTATATTATCTCTTATCTCATTCAACAACTCTAAATTTACCTTTATTTTTCCACCAAACTTTTCTCTAAAAACATTATCTTCTTCATCAAATACATAAGTCTTAGGGACTATATTAAAATCATAATTCTTTTCTACATAAGGCTTCCAAAAAGACTTAATATTATCCTCTCTAAAAGCATTAATAAAATCAGACTCTTTACAAAAACTAATATCAATCTTTACTTTCTTTTTAGACTTATATACTTTTACTTCTTCAGGAACTAAACTTTTATATTCCCTAAAAACAGCCCTTAATGTATTATAAAATTTATTTACTCTATCAGTTAAAGTTCCTGATAATATACTATTTAAATCATACCATAAAGCTACAGGTAAAAATCCTAAAAATGCAGCTTCATCTGTCTTTATATCCAAATATACAGTATTAGAAGGTACTTCTGTCATTATAGCTTTAACAATTATTCTACAATAAGTCTTATATCTCTTAATAAACTTAACTTGACAAATTAAAGGTTTATCCAAGTTAAATTTGTTATTAAACATTTCAAATTCTTCATCTAACCCTTGCTCCTTTACATTTACTCTACACTTCCTTACTAATAATACTACCCAATCTTGTGGTCTTAAAGAAACATTAGGATAATTAAGAAATCTTACCATATACTCACATTTAGAAGGAACTGGCATATCTGGACGCAAAATTTTTGTACCAGAAACATTAGCCTTAGCTTTATATTGAGAAGGTTTATTAGACTTTATCTTAAATACCCTTTTAGGCAAATATACCAAAGAACCTGAAAGCAACTTCTCTCTAAACTTAGGGTTGTCAAGCAATCCTGCCATACTTATTTCCCCCTTATAATAATAGTTAAATACAGTATAACATACAAAAATAAATTGTCAAGCGGCGGGGCGGAATTTTCTATCAAATCTTTTACAAACTTATCTAACAAGAAAATAACTAAATATAGAGGGGAAACAGTTTGAGACAAAAATTTATAGAGAAATTTTAGATGTAAAATAGATAAAAGTAAACAATAGCTAAGATAAGTTTGTAATTTTTTATATTCTCTATTACTAAAACAAATACAGAATATAATAGAATTATATTTATATAGTGTTTTTGGTATATTAGTATAGAAAAAATTAAGAATTACTCAACTAGAGTATCCCCTCTAGTTTGTCTTTATCTGAGTAATTCTAAATTATAGAAAATTATGTTCCTCCCACCTTCACCTTGTCTCTATATATGATAACACGATTTTATAAGTTTGTGTGAAGTGTAATAATATAATTGTTATTGAGAATTAAAAACATTTTAAATAAAAATTAATCTTGTTACTATTTTATAAATTTGTAACACTAAAATTAGTTAAGATTTTTAGAGAAAAGGACTTTACAAAAAATTTAATTGTGATAAAATAGTATAAACTTATGAAAGGAGGAATAGGCTTATGTTAAATTTAAGAGAAAAGGAAATGTTAAAAGCAATGTTTAAGGAACAGGATGCATTGAATCAACAATTAAGTTCTTATTGGTACAAAGAGCCTAAGTTTAATTATCCTAGAGCTATTGTAATGGAGTTGGCTGAATTAATAGATTGTTTCAATTGGGAGTGGTGGAAAAATAAGGATGTAAATACTAAAAACATAATTATAGAAGTTGTAGATGTTTGGCACTTTCTTATATCTTGGCTTCTTCAACAAGAATACTATTTTGCTAATAAATCTTTAGACTTAATAGCTGAACAAGTACATTACTTTTATGATAAAGTTTCTTATACAACTAATCCAGAAAGTGAATATTATTATGAAGATGTTATACAGTTAGCTGAAGAGATGATGGAATACGCCTTATCAGGGGACATTTGTAGAGCAACAAAAACTTTCTTTTCTATTTGTTTTGTATTAAAAATTGACTTACAATATTTGTTTTCTATTTATTTAGGGAAAAGAGTATTAAATGACTTTAGATGGGATTGTAAAAAGAAATATGGGTTTTATGACAAATATTGGTGTGGAACTGAAGATAATTTTATTTTGTTATATTGTATAGATAAGATTGTTAGTAATTTTAACTTTTATGATACAAGTCAGTTAGCTCATAGTGTAGCAGAATATCTAAATAAACTTCATAATGCTTTAGCAATTGAATATGATAAACATTTAACTAGAAGAGCAGAAGACATAAAAAGGAGAAAGTAAAATGTTAAAATTTTCTTTAATATTTGAAAGTAAAGAAAAGGAGGAAAATTATGTTAATATCACTTATAATATTGATACTTCTAAGGCAAAAGATAAAGAACTTATTGCCTTTTACTTATTTTTAGGTTACTTTATGTTATTTGCAAAAGAGTATGGAGTATTTTTTAATGAAGAAGATTTTAAGAAAGAAATTGCTATACAACTAGAAAAGGAAGATAAGAAGAATGAAACAGGAGGCTAATAAGATAATACTGAAGGATTGGTGTCCATGTATTAATCCATTTGATGAAGTAAATTTAAAAATTATTGAACAATTTGGAAATGGAGATTTTGAAGAATTACCTTGTTATGAACATTTCCGAAAGACACCTAATCCTTGTGTCTCTGTTTATGGTTCTATAGATAAAAAATGGATGATTTTGGGGCAAAATCCTTATATTAAGGAAGAAGAAAAAGATGAGCCTTTTGTAGGCGATTCTGGAATTAAGTTGTGGAGTGTTTTAAAAGACTTGGGTTTTGAAAAGGAAGATTTTTATGTTACTAATGCTTTAAAATGTAAAGCTAAAACAGAAGACATAAAAGCTCGTCAAGTTAAAGTATGTTCTCTTGCTATCTTGCGAAGAGAATTAGCAATTGTTCAACCAGAATTGATTATTTGTTTAGGTAAAATAGCTTTTGAGGGATTACAATATGCTTTATTTGGAAGGATAAAGTACAAGTATGAAAGGGGAAGTATCTATACTTTTGAAAGTCCTATTTTAAAAGATAGGAAAATTGTAAAAGTTTGCTGTACTCACCATCCTTCTAAAGTTTTGAGACAGCCTCATTTAGAACCTATATTTGCTAAAGATTTATCTATCTTTTTAAGGGGAGAAGGAACTACAGATAAAATAAAGTATCACTTTTTAAATAGCTATGAAAAAATAGAAAAGTTTGTAGAAAAAGTTAAGTTGATAGCAAAAGAGAAAGATGAAATGTTAATAGCATTTGACTTAGAAACTTATTCTAAGGAAATGTTTGATAGGAATAACAAGATTTTTTGTATAGGAATTGCTTTAGATGAAAAGGAAGGATATTTAATTCCATTACGATATTATGATAATTTTAAGCAAAGTATTGTAACCTATTTTGTTGAAAGTGTTCAGGATAAAGTTAGAAAGAAAGTTTTAGAGTTATTTTCTATAGAAAACTTGAAGTTATTAGGGCATAATATTAACTTTGATATTACAATTATGGAAAGAGACTTTGGCATAGATTTATCAGAAAAAATAAAAGCAGATACTTTAATTTTACATCATTTGTTAAGAGAACAACCACCACACGACTTAAAAACTTTAGCTGTATTATATACTCCATATAAAACATATTATACTAAAATTAAAGAAACTTTTAAGTTAAAAGATTGGTATAAACATGCAGATTGGGATGAATTATTTGAATATTGTGCTTATGACTGCTGTGTATGTTTTTACCTTTACAAATATTTTATGAAAAGAATTAAGTTAATAGCAAAAAAACAGAAATTAATAACACAAAAATTAAAGTCTTTAATAGAATCTTATGCTAAAGTAGGTAAAGAGTACATTCATCCTCTTTATACTTGGTATCAAATAGATTGGCTAGCTAAGTTACAAACTGAGCATTGTAAGATAGTTTATGAAATGCAAAAGAATGGACTTCCTTTTTCCAAGTCTTACATTTCCGTTCTAAAAACAAAAGTAGAAGAACAATTACAGGAAAAGATAGAAGAATTAAATAAGGTAGCTGGAACTTCTATTAACTGGAATTCTCCACAACAATTAACTAAATTATTTAAATCATTAGGTATAGATTCCCCTATTAAAACAAGTAAAGGAAATCCTTCTTTTAATGAAGAAGCATTGAACATTTTAGCAGAAAGAGGAGTAACTTTAGCACAAAAGTTATTAGAATATAGGAAAGTTGCTACTAATTATAGTAAGTATGTAAAAATGTTAAGTAAGTATAAAGATAGATTAGTCCAAACTCCAGATTCAGATATAGTTAGACTTTCTTGTAAGATTAACATTGCTGGAACAGAAACAGGAAGAATTTCAACTAGCGACCCAGCTTTACACCAAATTCCTAGAGATAATTTGTATAGAAATATGGTAGTTGCAGAAGAAGGTTGGGTGATAGTTTCACCAGATTATAGTATGGCTGATTTAAGAGTTTTAGCTGCATATGCAAATTGTAAATCAATGTTAAAGGCTTTTGAAGAAGGACATGACTTTCATAGATATGTTGCTTCTACTATTTTTGGTAAGGATATGGATGAAGTTACTACTGAAGAAAGAAGTAAAGCAAAAAGTGTATCTTTTGGAATACCTTATCTAATTTCAGCAAAAAAGTTAGCTCAGAAATTAAAAGTAACTGAAGTTCAAGCAAAACTATTTATTGCAAAGTGGTTTGAAGATAAGAAAGAAGTAAAGATATTTATAGATATGTTAAGAAAACGCTATGCTCAAGCTCAAGAAGGAGAAGAAGTTGTTTACTATAACATTTTTGGGAGAGCTAGAAGAGTTATTAGAGTTAAAAAGTTTTTTGAAAGTTTAGATGGGAAGAGGAGATATAATTATGAGTATGGGCATATAGAAAGGGAAATAGTTAATTTTTACCCTCAATCAACTGTAGCAGATGCTTTAACTATTTCTTTAGTTAGATTGAAACGATTATTAAAGAAGTATAATTTAAGAGATAAAGTTAGAATTTTATTAACTATTCATGATGCACTTTTACTGGAAGTAAAAGTAGAGTATGTTGAACAAGTGAAAAAGTTAGTTAAAGAAGCTATGGAATTTCCTATAAAGTTTCCTTATTATGATTTAATTTTACCAATAGATTTTACTATTGACAGATGTTGGAAGAAAGAGTAAAATAAATAATAAGGAGTTGATATGGTTAAACTAGAACTATTAGTACAAGCTAGACCATCAGAAACAGAGAAATTTGATGTTAACATAAGTCTTCATTCTATTGCCTCAAGAGATGCTAATGAAGTAGAATTAAGATTAGCTAGAATATTAAGTAAGTCTATTCAGGAATTACTTAAAACTATTCACTATATTAGTGAAGAAAACTTAGAAAAGGAGTAATAAAATGGAAAAGCAAGAATGGAGAGGTTACTTTGTTTGTCCTGTATGTGAACATGAAAACATTTTAAGACAATGGAAAATGAATAAAGAAAGTCCTTTTACATTAGAATTTGAAGCAAATAATTATGTTAAAATGTGTAAGTTTAGATGTGAAAATTGTGGAGCATTTTTTGAATTTGGTTTAAAGTTAATGAAAATAAAATAAGCACCCATTAGAAAGGAGAACTGTTATGAGTGTAGTACATTATGGGTTTTCAGGTTTTGCTTGTTCAGGGAAAACTACACTTATTAAAAGGTTATATAAGGACTTACAGCATTTAGGAAAAGAAGTTTACATTTTTCCTGAAATAGCCAGATATTCTATAGATTTACTTTATGATTTTAATCATTTAGATAATTTTCAAGAACTTATAGATTTTTCTGTATGTGTTACTCAAAATTACTTATTAGATTGGCTTTATAACAATTTAACTAAATCTACTCAAAATTTAGAAGTAACTACAGTATTTCTTCATGATAGGGTTTTTATAGATAATGTAGTATTTATGATTTTAAACAATTTTATTACTTTAGAGCAAGCTATAGACTTTGTTAATAAGTATAGAAATAAATTTTTAAAAGTTTACAATATAGTATTTTTGATAGGAGAGTTAGATGATATTTCTTTTGTCCAAAGTGTATGTATGCAAGATAAGGCAAGAGAGTCAACGATAAAAGATTTCTTTAATCTCCAAGCAGTATTTTATGAATATTATTTAACAATACTATCTGAATGTTTTGAAGTAGATTTTCTTATTTCTTCTACAGTAAAAGTAAAAAATACCTATTTTATTAAAGTAAATCATTTTACTAATGAATCTAATTTTGAAAACAAATTTTATAATATAATTCTCAAGAATTTAAATGACCAAGCAATATTTTCTTAGGAGAACTTTATGGAAGAAAAATATGCTAAAATTCTCCCTCAAGTATATTTTTCCTTTATTGACCACCCTTTTCAAAAACCTTCTTATGTAATATACTTTTGTGGGTGTCCTAGAAGTTGTAAGGGTTGTCATAATAAAGAATTACAAAATGCTAATAATCCTAAATGTGTTCAAGTAGATTATAATCAATTATTTAGAAAACTTTTTTATTATAAAGATAAGTTTAAAGAAATAGATTCCTTAGTTTTATTAGGTGGAGAGCCTACCTTATATCCGTATTTTCTGAAAATGTTTTTATCAAGAGTAAAAACAGTATTACATTTAGAAGTTGTATTATATACTGGTTATTTACTAGAAGAATTGTTATTGAAAAGTTATAAATTTTTACTTTATGTGGATATTGTTGTAGATGGAGAATATGTAGAAGAATTAGCTACAGGAAAGTTTCCTGCAAGTTCTAATCAAAGAGTTTGGAAAAAAGAAAAAAGTTTTTGGGAAGACATAACTTTTCTCTTTTTATCATAAATAAATTAAGTTAAGGAGGGCTTGTTATGGGATTAGTCTCTTTAAAGGAAGACTCTTATTTTCAGCAAGTTTATAACTATTATTTACAAAATATTCCTGAAGTTTTACGACTTTGGGGATTACATCCAGACAATTTTGACTTTGAAGATTTCTTTGATAAATTAGTAACTGCATCTAAAGTTCAGGATATTTCTGTTGACCCGACTGCTAATGTAGAATCTAGGAATATTTCAAGGGTTAGAACTGAATTATCTAAACCCTATTTAAAATATTTAACTTTTAAATACTTGTTTAAAAAAATGGTAGAACTATATGGATTAAAAGATTCTACAGAATACGCACTTAGACTTTTAAATGGGACTTATTATTTACACGATTCAGCTCATCTTAGCTGTTATTGTTTGGGAGCAGATTTTAGTAGAATTCTTTTAGAAGGGATGCCCTGGGGAAGGTTACATTCCTTTCAACCTAAAAAACCTAGAGTATTTATAAATCAAGTAAAAGAATGTGTTATAGAATTAAGCCATGAGTTTGCCGGGTCAATTGCATTTCCATCTCTTATTTTATTATATACATATATTTACTTAAAGTATTATGGAAAGGGAGAATTAAAGGTTAAAGAGATAATAGACGATTTTCAAAATTTAGTTCATACTGTTAATAAAGAATTAAGAAATTCTCAAGAGCCTCCATTTACTAATCTTTCCTTTTTTGATAGATATATATTAGATGAGTTAATAACTTATGTGTACAATTGGATGTTCCAAGATGTTAGTAAAGAAGATTTGTTAGAATATACTATAAAGATTCAGGAAATTGTAATGGAGTTTCTATGTGCAGGAGACCCTAAAACAGGTTCTCCATATAGATTTCCTATATTAACAGCAAATTTTGTAAAAGATAAAAAAACAGGAGAAATTTTAGATAAAGATTTTCTTGATTTAGTAGCAAGGAATAATACTAAAGGTCAAATGAATATTTACATATCTGCAGATAGTAGAGCCTTTAGTTTTTGTTGTAGATATAATTCTTCTTATGAACATCTTAAGTTTGATAGCTTTGGTAATGGTGGAGTTAATACTGGAAGTTTAAGAGTACTTACTATAAATTTAAATAGATTAGCTTTAGATACTTTAAAAGTAATTGAGGAATCAGGAGACACTAAAGATGAGGCTACTATAGAAGATACATTTTTATCTATTTTATATGAAAGAATGTATAATGCAAAACGGATTTTAGATGCTTTTAGAGAGACAATTAGAGATTTTATTAATCGAGGATTGTACAAGTTTTTTAATTTAGGATGGTTTGATTTAGATAAACACTTTTTTTCTACTATAGGATTTGTAGGCTTATATGAAGCAATGGAAACTTTAGGATATAGTATATTTTCTGATTTTGCAAAAGAAGTTTTATCTGCTATGGATAGTACTATTAAACAGTTTAATAAAGGAAGTAACTGGAGATATAACTTAGAACAAATCCCTGGAGAAAGTGCTTGTTCGTTATTACCAAAATTAGATGCTCTTTTTTATGGTAGAAAAAAAGTTCCTTATGTTTTATATGCTAATCAATTTATACCATTATACATTGAACATTCTTTATTAGATAAAATAGATGTAGAAGGTAAGTTTTTTAAATATTTAAGTGGCGGTGGAATTAGCCATATAAATATTCTTTCAGAAATGACCCCTGAACAAGTAAAATTTATGATAGACTTATGTACTAAGAGGGGAATAGAGCATTTTGCTCTTAACCCAGTATTTAGTATTTGCGAGAATAACCATTATACTTTAGGAAAAGTAGAAAAATGTCCTATTTGCAATAAACCTATTGTAGATTACTGTTCTCGTATTGTAGGATATTTTGTACCCATATCTAAGTGGCAAAAAGAAAGAAGAGATTGGGAATTTGAAAGAAGACATTGGTTTAATCTTAATGTAGCAGAAGAATGTTAAATAGTTTATTGAAAGAACTTATATTATGTTTTAATATATAAAGCTAGCAGATAAGGGTTTAAGTCCTTCTGCTAGCTTTATTTTAAAGGAGTTTATATGAAAAGAAACAAGTGGAAAAGTTGGTTATACTTAGCTAAAAGAAAAAGAGTTAGAAATAGGATTAAAAGAAAAACAAATAAAAGAAATAGATTTTTATATAAAATGGAAATTAAAAGAATTTTAAGAGAAGATTATTGATTACCAGTAATGCCAATGTTTAGGAGACCATTCTTTATATTTAATTCCATACTTATATACTTTTTTGCTATAGCCATAATTTATATCACAATCATACCTATATTGCAAACATTTTTTACCTTTTCTCCATACACATATTTTTCTTTTATGTTTCAAGCAAGCCTTGTATCCCTTTTCCCAGCTACCTGTTGGAGACACTTCCTTTAGTATTTTAGAACATCTTCCATTGTAACATTGATAAGTTATAAATAACTTATGATACTTATTTCTTTTATTAAATTGTTTTAAAATAAATGCTTGAGCTAAAAAATAATCAAATGCACTACACTTTTTCCAGTTGGGAAATTTTTTCTTTAAAACTTTATCCCAATATTTGCCTGTTATTTGAGCATATCCTATAGAACCTAAACCATCAAGAGAAGTAATCCATCTACAGTTAGTTTCTGCTCTAATTTGTCCTAAACTAAACCAGTAAGGATAATTAATTCCAAATACCCAGGAGTGTGCAGCTTTTACTTTCCATTTTAGTTTTTCACAAGCGTCTTTTCGACTATGTAATTTATCTGCAAATAGCATAGCTATTAAAAATTGTAAAAGCAAATACAATATAATTATTTTTCTTAGTTTAGAAAAAAATTCTTTTCTTGACATTTTTCTTTTATCTAGTTCTTTTTTACTTGGTATTAAGCAAAAGCAAAAATTATTGCTCCACATATCAATAAGATATAATAGTAAATTTTTTTATCTTCTGAAGTCCACTCTATTTTTCCAAGTCTTATTCTCCTAAAAATATAAGTTATTAGATAAAACCAGGCAAAAAGAAAAGTTTTCTTAATTACTATTTGTACACTAGGATTAAGGTCAAAAATAAATCCCGTAAAAAACAAAAATAAACAAATAACACATACAATAATAGTAAATAGCCATTCTTTAACAGGATTTGCGTACCGCATTTGCAATTATCCCTCCTTACTGGCAAGTTTTTATTGCTTCTCTTAATAATTTATTTTCTTTTTCTAGCTTTAAACAGTTATTTAAAATAATTTGTAATTTTTTAGAATAACTTGCATTTTTAGGTACATTATTTAAACAAGTAGTAGGGATTTCAGGTATTTTACACTTTATGTATATAGGCTTTTCTATGTACTTTACTCTTGTACAGCTATACAATAGAAATATAGATAATATTAATAGAATTATTCTGAACATTTTTGTCCTTTATGCATTTGTATAAATTTATCTATCATTATAGCCATTTGTTTACATTCTTTATTTGTTATGTATATTTTCTTAGTAATTACTTTAGGTATTTTTATAATTTTAGGTGGTTTATTTGCTAACTTTAATAGCTCATTAATTTTCTTTTTATACTTTTCTTCTTGTAAAATTAATGTTTCTGATAATTTCTTATTTATTACTTGACAGTTATGTATTTGTTTAGATAATAAGTAATTTTCCTTTTCTAGTTTGTTAACTTTATGTATAATAAAAATAAATATAGAAATAAAACAAATACTTAATATAATTCCTAAAGAAGTAAATAAACTTTTTAGAGAATTAGGTTTTATTAAATTTAGTAAAGAAAATATAAAATTAAACATAAAAACTTTTTACCTTTTTGAAATTACTTACTAACATTAATTGCACAAAGTATCCAGGATGAATAACTGAAATATTTAAATCTTTATTCCATATTCCAGCTTCTTTTAAAGCATATGCACATCCTTCACTACAAAAATATTTATTTTTATCGTCTTTACATTTTAATACAAATCCAAAAATTCCTTTCCAATCATAAGGAACTTTATTGGTAGCAAACTTAACCATAACATTTCTAACTATTTCTTTTTCTTTAGAAGTAACTTCCTTTTCCCATATTTCTACTGGAGTACCTTTTGTATGATTTTGAAATGAAGAAAATCCCCAATATGTTCCATCTTCAAATTTCCATGCTTCTATTAAATAAGTATCATTTATATCTTCAAGATAAGCAATATGAGAATATTCACTTCTTGTCCAAAATTTTATTAATTTAGAAATAAAGGATTTCCCCTTAAAAGCTGCAAAGTAAACTTTATCTTTCATAGCATATACTCACGAATTTAACAAATCTTCCAAATCTTCTAAAGGTGTGTTTACTATAAAATCTCTTAATATTTCAAATTTTTCATCAGCCGTTGCGTTTTCAGGGAAAGTGAACAAACCTCTTGCATTCCCTACTCTTCCATATGCTTCAAGCAAGACTTTGCAAAGGTCTGCACAAGTCTCATCTCTTTGAACTTCTACATATCCTATAACATCTAATAACAAGCAAGTAGGGTTAGCTTTAATGAAAGAGATTGCAAGTTGTTTAACATCTTCTTTTAGAAACATAAAAAACTGGTCTATGGGAGAAGCTTCTACGAGTATGTGTCCTGGTAAACCTTCTGCAATTGGAGTTGGGTCTATCCCTTTTCTATTTGGAAATTCCTTATAGAGCTTATAACCATCAGTTAAAATGCGAAAAGTCCCATTATCTTGATAGACATAAAGAGGCAAACCTTCTGGAGACTCATGTTGAGTTTTTTTAAGATTTGTTATGTTATATAACATTAAATTTCTCCTATAAATTAAGCTATCTTAAATGCAACAAAAGAATGTAAAGCATAGTTAAAAGTTCCTGCATTATTAACATATGCTCCTAATCGTAGATGAGGATAACCTATATTTAAAAAGTAAACTGGAATTAATACAAAAGGAGAAGGTTCTACTCTACCTGGAGCACTACTTACTCCAGTTTCAAAAGAAGCCCAAGTATTATAAAATGGGTCATACCATATAATTTTAGTTGAAATTCCATAAATATTATTAGCAGCAATATTATGTGCAAATGCTACTAAGTATAATCCTATAGATGGAAATGTTATATTTATGTATCCTAAATATCCTGCAACATTTATAGTTGTCCATCCCCAATCGCTTGAATTTGGATTACTTGGGTCTAAAGCATTCTCAAGATTTGCAGGTGGAATACCATAACTATAATCAGCAGTAATGTTTGTCCCAGCAGTTGGCAATGTAGTAAAGCTCAGACTATATGTACCATCCTGAGCTATTGTTCCAGTTAGATTCCCATCATTAAGATTACCACTTGCATCAGCAGTTACGCTATAAGTAACAGTTCCAATAGTATAGTGAACAGTAAAGGAAGATAAAGGATTAACTGGGGGTAATGAAATTTTGCCAGTAATTGGACTTGCAGTAGCAGTAGTTACAGTAGTTAAAACTTCACCTGTAGTAGAACCAGTCCAACCAGAAGTTGTAACAGTACAATATGGAGCTACATTATATAAACGGGATTTACTAAAAATAAAATCTCCACCAAATATATTAAAATTATTTAACATAATTTATCTCCTTATTAAGAATAGGTGTATGTAGTTCTATCGTTCCACACTTTATCAAAATTTGTATTTCCATTAGCCCATTTAATTGCTATCAAGTTTCCATTTGTATCATATTCAAAACTTTTAATTGCCCATACAGGACTTAATTCATCACTTCCAGGCTTAGCTAATCCCATATAAATAGGGTTTCCAGTAGTTAAATCATAATCTATTCTAATAGTTAATAATCCATTTAAAATTTCCCAATTTTTTATTATAAAATCATTAAAATTTATCATATCATATTCTCCTTAAGTTAAACTTTGTAAAATTCTTAATCAACTTATATTTAAGGATAATAAATTACCCCATCTCTATCAATATGTCCACAAACTACTTTAGTAATTATATACTTTTTTATGTTTAATTTATCTGTTTCTACTGCAAAAGTTCCATCTATTCCATCTTTGAAAGAGATTTTTTGTAAAACATTTTTTCCAAATAAAGTACATCCAAATGGAATAGTATATACTTCTATCATTTCTTTATCTTTTACATAATTATCTTCTACCCAAGTAATTCTTCCATCTTCAAATTTCTTGTGAAAGCACAAAGGAGCTTTATTATTTCTTATTTTTCTACATCTGTATAATGCACATAAAACTCTATTAGGAGTAGCATACTTTAACAATTCTTTTAAAGCATTTCTTGGCACTATCATATCGTGTTCAATATTTAGTAAATAATCATAATTAAAATTTAATACCAATGCCCTAGCTTTATTCATTTTAAAAGCAATATTTTCTCTCCACTTTGGATTTTTTTCTATTCCTCTTCCATCATAATTTGGATTAACAGGATTATAGCATGTAATATAAAAATCTACATATAATCCTTCTGTGTCTAAATTTAAAACACTTTCATAGGACTGTTTTTGCCAGATTGCTACTGGATAGTGCACTAATACTTTTGTAGCCATTTAGAAGTGTACCTCCTTATGTTGTGGTGGAAGCGTTCTTCATTAAATCCTCTACTTTGTTTTTCATAATGTATTAGCTTAGTTTTTGCAGCTAAAGCTATTTTATACCCCAATTCTTTGACTTTGTTACATAAATCAATATCTTCAAATCCCATTATGTATTCTTCATCAAAACCACCTACTTTTTCAAATAATTCTCGTTCTATTAATATACAAGCTCCAGTTACAGCAGGAACATAACAATCTTCTATTTCATAATTAGGTTTCTTTAAATCTTTATGATAAGGTAATCCTTTATCGTTATAGTAAACTCCAATATGTTGAATTGTATTATCAGGATAAAGTAATTTAGCTCCAACTAATTTACAGTTAAATTTATTAGCAACATTTAACATTAAAGAAACAAAATCATTTTTAGCTTCTATATCATCATTTAAAAAGAGTAAATATTTAGATTTAGTGTGCTTAGCTCCTTCATTACAAGCCTTTGAGAAGTTGTCATATCCAATAGATAAGTGTACTTGTATAGGCAATTTTACATACTGGTATATAGAATTAATACATTTATATACAAAATTATCTTTTAAAATAGTAGGAATAACTATTGTAACCATTATTAAAAGTGTTTTAAATCTTTCTTAATTAAATTAATATTTGGCATCTTATTTAACTTTAAAAATTCTTTTAATTTTAAACATTCTCTTTCAGGATTTAAAAAGTAATTTTCATATAAAATGTGTAAAGTTGGAATGTCTGTAAATCTAGCTAAATTTTTTCTTATTATATCATAATAGGAAATTACAATTGATAGAGCTTTATCAAAAGAAAACTTATCTCGCTTTTCAATAGATTTAGCTACAGAATAAGCATTTCTCCAGCAAATTATAAGATGAGGATATTCTATTAATTTATACTTAATGTAAAAAGGAAAAAAAATGCTATTTCTAGGGTCTTTCCATCCCCAGACATCTTTTTTATTCTTTTCTATTATATGTTTAATTTCATTTAAGTGTCTAAGAAAAACTTTTTCTAAAGTAAAAAAATCTGGGACATTAAACCAATTTCCACCTGCTTCTTTAAGTAAGTTTTCTTGTAAATACATAAAATCTACTGCTTCATAATGTCCCATAGGATTTGAAGGCAATGCTCCATAAAGTTCTCTTCCTAAATGTAGTCCTGCTGAATAACATAACATAGCTGTTAAAGAAGTACCAGAACGATGACATCCTAAAATAATATAAGTTCTTTTCATTATATCTCTATAGCATAAATAGTTGCAGAAGTAGTAATTGCTGTAGCAGTTGCAGAAGTAGTTACATAACTATCAACAGTAACTTTAGTTATGTATAATCCATCTTTCATTAAAGATGCTAAATCCTCTTGAGTAAACCAAATATCCCCTACTCCATAATGAATTTTCGTTACACTAGCTATTGTGGCATCATTAAAAGTAACAGTTAATCTAATAGTAGCATTTTCAGAAGTTCCAAAAGTTCCACCAGCACTAGTTTTAGCTTGTAATAAAACAATAGATTTATTAGTTGCAGGAGTTATATCTACTGCAGTTCCATAAGCCCCTATTCCTGGCGTAGGGGATAAAGTTTTAACGAAATGATAACCTAATACATTTGTTTTGGCTCTAGTAACTGCTCCATCTTGTATTTTAGTTTCACTTACACTTAAATCTGCAAGTTTAGCTTCAGTAATATTTAAATCTGCAATTTTAAGTGTAGTAACAGCTCCATCTGCAATTTGATTAGTAGCAATCGCTCCGTCAGGCAAAGGGTCATCTCCAGTAGATGCATGTCTATCTGCATGTGCTTCTAAATCCATTATTACATTTCCTAAATCATCTAAGATTTTTGCTGAACCATCTACACTAGCATATCGCCTTTCTACTCCAGAAGTAGCTAAATCTTTTGCTATAAAAGCAGGAGCTACCTTTTGTATTATGTAATCTATATTGCTAGTCTGAGAATCTAAAGCATAGTCTTGAATTTGTTTCCAAGTACCACTAGCAGTATCAAAAAATTCTAATGCATAACGATTTGTAGCACTATCCCAAGTTATCCTTAATACATTAGGAATTAAATTTATAGTTCCAGATGCCATAAAATTTCCCCCTTAATTTCTTTTTAAATTCTTAATTAAAGTATATCATCTATAAAATAAATTTCTGCTCCGTCATATAAAGTAAGCTCTCCACTATCCTGAAAGTTTAACTCTTCTAGCATTAATGCTCCCCATATTTTAGCTTTAGCTCCATTTTCTAAAGTTAAAGAGTGAAAAAAAGCAGTATATCCTCTTAAAACTATTAAACATTTATCTGAAGATAAGGTATAAGTTACTCCTATAAACTTATTTTCTACTGCAATAGCTTCAGATATACTATTAATTAAATAGCTCATAATTAGTTCTCCTAATTATTATACTATATACCAATTTATTCCATTAGTTACTAGCTTTAAACAATCATTTTGAGAATCTATAGTAACCTTATCAAGATTTTCTACTAAACAATTATTCCCAACAAGTTCTACAGGATAACTAGTAGAATCTATTTTTTTAATGCTAACTGTAGAAGAATCATTTAAAACAGGTAAAGTAATAACCACTTTAGCTTGCTTAAAGTTTGCTAAAATAGGAGTATTTGCATCAGGTAAAGTAGAAAAATTTAATGAAATTGTTCCATTAGTATAATTAACCCCACCTGTTAAACCATATCCTTCTATTTTTCCTAATGCATTATCTACAGCAGTATAATTAGTTCCCCCTATTGTATATGTTATTTCTACAGAACCTAAGACTAAATCTTCTACGAGAATAACTGTATAACTAGAAGTAGTTCCATCTGCAATAGCAATTTGATAATTTACAGTTAAATTATTAGAACAATCTACAAGTAAGTAATCATCGTCTAAAGTAACTGTATAATTATTTTGAAGAGTTTTAACAGAAATAGGAATCCAGCCATGATTAATTTTACCTGTAGATTCAGCAACAACTACTAAACTAGCTCCTGGAGTTTGGCTTGCATGAAATCCATCTATTAAATCTGCATCTAATCCACTACCACTTCCATCAATATTTTCAAGTTTAGTTAAAATAACAGTATCATCTACATTACTTAAATCTATTTTAGCTAAATAAGTTTCTAATTGTACACTTAAATTAGCTATAGTATCTTTTATCCATTTTGAAGTAGTAGAGTCGTATCTTAAAATATTCCAATCAGTAGGAGTAGAATTCCATAAATCTTCAAATTTTGCTAAATAATCATTTAACTTTTCAAAATTAGTAGAATATATATAGTTCCACCCAGGAGTTCCGTAATCTGCAGTTTCTAGATTAGACGGAGTTAATATACTCATAAATGCTCCTCTTTATTATAAATTCTTAGAATAGCTTTATTTAAGTAGTAACTTCAGCTCCTACAGTAATAGTTGGAAAAACTTCTGTATATTTTCTTATTTTAATTACATCTACATAATATGTATATCCACCAAATACATAGACAGCATCAAAAGAAGTATAACTTGTATCAGTAGCAGAAGTAGAAGTATATATAGTTTTTCCATCAGGAGTTAAAGCTGCTGCATATAAATTACCATTATTCCATACTAATTGAGCTAAATACCATTGATTTGTAATAGATACATTAGGAAAAATTCTTCCTAAATATGTTGCAGTATATGAAGTTCTTTTATCTATATAAAAATCGTATCCTTGCCCTATACCAAATCCATATCCATTTCCGCTTGTATCAATTATTCCAATTCTATCAGCATTTGCTCCACTTAAGTAAGTTCTATTGATAAATGCTTCAAGAATAAAAGGATAGTTAATACTAAAGGGTAGGCTCTTAAATCCTCCACTAGGGTCTCCGTAACTAGATTTTTTAAGAGAGTAAGTTCCATTATATGCATAATCAGAACTTTGGCTAACTACTCCATATTTATAATTAATCCACCCAGACCAAGTTTCAAAATCATCAAAGAAATCAAATGTATCTGTTCCACTAGAAGCAGAAGCAATTGTTCCTAAACTATACCCATACCACATTAAAATATTAAAAGTAGAATCATTTAAAGGAATGCTAGGAACTTTTACCCAAATTTTTGCATATTGGTTTACACTATCCCAAGTTTCTATCCAGTAAGATAAAGTGGTAGTTTGGTCGCTTAATGTAAATCGTAAATCACTACCATCACTTGCTGCTTTAGTAAAGTCAAAATTTGTAGAAGTTAGTTCAATAGGTACTTGAAATTCTATTAAAGCAGTACTGGTAGCATTAGGGTCATTCCATAAAATACTAATAGGTCTATAATAAGCCCAGTCTTGAGGATTAAAGAAAGAACTTCCAGCAGGCACAAAAGTTTCTGCATAGCTATCACTAATAAAGTTGTTCCAACGAGTTTTTACTTGTACTCTTAATGCACTAGGATTACTAATAGTAAATACAGTTTTATCTGTAGTAAATTCTTCTATTTCTTGATTTGTTGCAGCATCTAAAACATCTACAATTAAAGTTCCTTCATACTCAAAAGGATAAGTATCTAAAGATACTTCAGCTCCAAAAATACCACTCCCACTAGATAA